>Ga0209347_1001580_pt1 | contig 35557 bp, 31 predicted proteins | sample AutmiccommuBRH23_FD_187382 | JGI IMG/M metagenome (GOLD analysis project Ga0209347, IMG submission 187382) | Deep subsurface microbial communities from Mt. Terri, Switzerland - Autotrophic microbial communities BRH/23 (SPAdes) (version 2) | ecosystem: Environmental > Aquatic > Deep subsurface >...
ATTACGTAGGCTCGGTCGTTAAGAGACAGTAGCAGCCTCCGGTACATTCCGCACGGACTTAAATCACTCCCCCTCACTGCATGTCGCTGTGGGGTCTCTTGAGGGTCGCTTTTAAAGCATGCTGTCACAATTCTGGATTCTGGATTCTGGCTCCTGGATTCCGCCGTCTGCAAGCCGGCAACGCCCGTCAGGGCGTTTTTTTAATCATTTTAAGCTTTTGGGAAGTGCCTTTTTAGCAGGCCGTAGAAAGCCATGCAGTGTCTGGCTTCGTCTTTGCAAGCCTCATGAATGGCGTCATGGATAGCGTCATGCCCTTCCTTTTTGGAGCGGGTGGCAATTTCCTTTTTCCCGCGGTTGGCCCCGGCTTCGCCATCCACCAGTTTTTTCAGGTTCTCCTCGGTGCTTTCACTTAGTCCTTCTCCCAGAAGTTCGGCGAAGCGGGCCGCGTGATGCGCCTCTTCCCAGGCTATGCGCTTCATTGTCTCGGCTATCTCGGTATAGCCCTCCCGCTCGGCCTGGCGGGCCATGGCGATGTACAATCCCACCTCCATGCACTCACCCCTGAACTGCATGCCCAAATCCTCTTCAAAACCTGATCCCTTTGCCACACCCAGTTTGTTCCAGTCCACAAGATCAGGCCCGGAGGAGGTCATCGGTTCGAATTTCTCCTTCGGAGCTCCGCAGTTGGGACATTTTTCCGGTGCCGCTTCCCCTTCGTGGACATACCCGCAAACCGTACATCGCCATCTTTTCATTATTTTTCAACCTCCCTGATAAATTTTAACAGCTTTTTAAAATTTTATTTAATCGCCTTCTTTTTAACTCCTCGGCTTTCTATTTGTCTGCAGGTATTCTATTGTAAACTAAGCCAGCTTACTACTCCTTTTCAAACTCATCCTTGCCCACGCCGCAAACCGGGCAGACCCAATCTTCCGGCAGTTTTTCGAAAGGCGTGCCGGGGGCGACGCCATGATCCTCGTCTCCCGCCTCCGGGTCGTAAACATAGCCACAGACTGAACAAACGTATTTATCCATTTTGTTTTTCCCTCCGTTCTCTTTTTCCACTATAGTCGGCGTAGTTTTGGGGGTTCCCCCCCTTTTTAACAGGTGGTAGTCGGCATAGGTCATCGGAACGCCTTCTTTCAGTATTTCGGCGCCTGTTAATTTACCTATAAATATATCGTGAGTGCCGGCGTCAACCACCTGTATTACCCCTGCCTCAAGGTACGCTAAACTGCCCTCCGTTAAGTATGGTACTCCGGCGCTGCCAATTTTATAATTGACCCCCGCAAACTTATCCGCCTCCCGGCCGGATTTAAATCCGAAATTTCCAATCAGGGACAAAGGGGCGTCCAGAGCCAGCACCGACACCGTAAAAAGCTTGCTCTCCTTTATAAACTCATTTGTCAGATTGTTTTTATTAATGCTTACAGCGATGGTCACCGGATCACCGGAAATCTGTATGGCGGTGTTGGCCACCTGGCCGTTAAGACGTTCGCCCTTTCTGGAGGTAATGACGTACAGGCCGTAACTGATTTGATGTAACGCCTTGGTGTTCAAGCAATCCTCTCCTTACCTCTTTTTTAGCCCGGCCGGCCCAAATATTTATCCCCGGCTAATCCACAGACCATGAAGATTACAGTAGCCTCGGGCTAAAATACTATCTGCCGGGATTTCAAATTCCGCCTCCGGCTTTTCCCCCGGGGCCAGGTATTTCCTGTAAACCCTGTCACCGGCAATTACTTCAATCCACTCAATAAAGTGCTTTTCTTCCATGGGATGATCGATGCTGCCCACTTTAACGGTTACCTTATTGCCTGCCCTTTCGATTACCGGAACGTGTTTTTCTTTTGACGCATCCACCGAGTTCTCCTTCAGCAGTTCCATAGGTTTGTTGCAGCATACAAGCTGCCCTGCGCCGGTATGCAGCATCTCCGCAATATTGCCGCAAACATTGCACTTGTAAACCTGGTTAAGTTCAGTCATGATACAGCCTCCCTATTCTTTAATAGTTTTTCCCAGTTTTCTGCCGGCTTCCCTCACGGCCAGCAGTTCCTCACCGTCTGGCACATATTGAAGGTTGATCATTTCCCCGGGGATTTCCCAGCCCATAGACTGCAGAACTTCCTGTACCTGCCTGGCTCCCTGACCGCCCCAGCCGTATGATCCAAAGGCAAACCCCAAACGCTTTTGGGGCCTTAACCCCTTAAGGTAAGTAAGAAAGCCGGCAACGGTGGGAAGCATATTGTTATTCAGGGTGGGAGAACCCACAAAAACAGCCCTGGATGTAAGCACATCGGTCATTATTTCAGACATGTGGCTGGTTTGCAGGAACCTGGTGATAACCGGCACCCCAGCGTCCTCCAACCCCCTTGCCAGGGCCCCGGCCATCTCTTTGGTGGAACCCCACATGGTGTCGTACACAATCAGCGCCTTCTCATCGGTCTCATGATCGGCCCACCTGGAATACACTTCCAACAGCCGGGGCAAATAAGATCTCCAGATAACCCCATGGCTTGGCCCGATCATATCAATAGGCAGCCGGCCTATAATTTCCAGGGCCTTTTTAACCTGATCACCGTAAGGCAGCACAATATTGGCGTAATACTTGGCGGCTTCCTCGCAGACAATATCCCACCCCAGCTGATCATCAAAACGGCCCGCGCCGGCGATGTGCTGCCCAAAAGCGTCATTGGGCAGGAGCAGTTTTTCTTCCGGAATATAGCTGACCATTGAATCCGGCCAGTGGACCATGGGAGTTTGCACAAATTTTAAAGTGCGGGATCCCAGGCTCAAATCATCGCCGGAATTTACAGTTAAATATTCCCAATCTTTTTTGTAATGCCGCTCCAGGCCTTTTTTACCCTTGGAGGAGGTTACTATCCGGGCACGGGGCGCTGCCTCCGTAAAATCCGGCACACTTCCGGAATGATCCATCTCCACGTGATTTACCACCAGATAATCAATTTTGGCAGGGTCCACAATGGCCTTAATGCGCTCCAGCATTTGGTCAAAAAAACAGTTCTTTACGGTATCCACCAGCGTGATTTTGTCATCCACTATCAGGTAAGCGTTATAGGTGGTTCCCCTGGGAGTCAGGTAGCCGTGAAAATAACGCAAATCCCAGTCAATAGCGCCAACCCAATAGATGTTTGGCTTGATTTCAACAGGCCTCAGTGCAATCACCCCTTCATTGTTTTTTAAGTTTAACACACTACCGGTTACTAATTTAGTTTTGTCTTGGATCCTTCCTGACATACCGGGCAAATCCCATAAAAATAGAGTGTATACCCTTCCACCAGATGGCCCTTAACGCTAAAGGGAGTTTGCATTTCCAAAGGTTCCACATCCAAATCATAAATGGACTGGCAAATCCGGCATAAAAAATGACCGTGGGGAGCAGGGTTTGAGTCGAAATGCTTTTTGTCTCCCCTTATCCTTACCTCTTGCAATTCACCCGCTTTGGCCAACACCTCAAGGGTATTGTACACAGTGGCCGGAGATAACGAGGGGAACCGGGGCTTCAACTGACTGTATATTTCCTCAGCCGAGGGGTGTTTTTTATTACCTTCAAGCAAATTTAAGATTGCCAGCCTTTGAGGGGTTAATTTCAGCCCCAGCTTCTTGAGCCTGTTTACCGCCATTACTGTTTTATACCCCCTCTCAACTTATAATAATTATAAATTCATAACTCCTCTTTGTCAACTGCCTTCCATACTAAAATTTACTATATTAATAGCCTGGTGGAATTAAGCAATTAATTACCCTATGCTCCACCACAGCCTTAATATCCGCTGCGTCCATATAGACCACAAATCCACCCGCAAAAACAACAAGAGCCTCTCACCGGTAATTTGCGAGAAGCTCTTGTCCTTTTTATATCTGGCGGAGATACAGGGATTCGAACCCTGGAGAATGATTCATCAGCCGTTCCTCTTTTGGCCGAATTACCAGCATTCATTAAATTTTATCGGCTGCAACGCCCTCTGGCGGGACTGTGCCGGATCCTGTTTTGCCTGCTGTGACCCCGCAGGCCCGGTCTGCCTGAAACCTGGACATGAACACTATCCCGGCTATAAAAAGCGCTATGATGAACAGTGCAGCGGCCAGGGACGGTACGCCCAGCTTGGCTGCAAGCAGACCCGGAAGGGTGATCTTACCGTAAGCCATGGGTTCTACCAGATAAGGCTTAATCCAGGGAAAGGCCACCGCATAAAGCACCGCCCCCACAAAGCCCCCAAGGATGGTTACCAGGGCATCCGCCTTGCCGGCCCCGAGGCTTGCCGCCGCAGTTCCCGGGCAGTAGCCCGCAACGGCCATGCCTATGCCCAGAATAGCGCCTCCGGCCAGATTGCCCAAAACATAGGTAGGCTTCGGAATAAGGGAAACCATCCCCAGTGAACTGAGCGGGTAAATGATCAGCGCAGTGGTGACCACGGACGTCATTATAACCAGCAGCATGGTCATATTGCGCATCGACAGCCCGCCTACAACACAGCCGTGATCGCAGACCATGGCTTTGTACAGTATATATCCCCAAACCGCCCCCACAAGCAGTCCAACCACAATATCCACAATATCCATAACATCCATACCTTTCAGTTAAAATTTTATCATGCCCGCCTGAAGATAATCCTGGCGGCGGGAAGACCGGCAGCAAATACCCCGATACCAAACAGCAGGCTGCTTACCGAAAGCTGTGCCCACCCGCTCAGAATGTGCCCGGAGGTGCATCCCCCCGCCAACCGGGCCCCGAAAATCAGCAGCATCCCGCCAAAAAAGGCGAACAGATACCTCTTCACCCTGTTGGGACCAAATCGGGAAAGCCATGCATCTGAGAACTCCTCTTTTTTACTCCCGCTTCTCCTGAAAGCCAGGTGAGCACCAAAAACCACGCCGGCCACCACGGCAACTTCAAAGGTAATTCCCAGCGGAGTTTGTGAAAAATACTGGTTATTGGCTATAAAGCCGGGGGAAAATTTCCCCATCAGCCCGCCGGTGACGCTGACATAGGCGGTGGAAGCCCCCAGCAGCTTGCCGTAAAAAATAAGCAAAAGGGCGTTTAACAATCCCATCAGGACACCTGCTCTTTTCCAGCTCCAGCCATTGTTTGTCATAGACAACACCTCCAATTACTATACCCCGGGGGGTTTAATGAGCCTATTATACCACTCTTAAAAAACATTTCAAGAGGCAATAATAGGCTGCTTTCAGCCCCCCCCCGGGTGCGCAAAACTTTAAGGACTGGGGGCGGGCTGTTTTAAGCCGATCTTTTTGACATTGGCCTGGGCTGCCAAACCCCGTCACCCAATCTACCCCCCCATGGTATAAATGGATTGACTGAAAGGATCCCCAAAAAACAAGCCGGCCAGGCCGGAAATAAAATGGCCGGCCACCGGTATTTCCCGGCAGCCGGCCCAAATAATTCATGGACAAAATCTATTTCAGCTTGTCCAGCATATTCTTTAGCATAACAACGGCCTCAGCCCTGGTGGCGGCATCGGCGGGGGCGAAAGTCATTGCCCCGCCGGCAGTCTTACCCTTCAGGATGCCGTTCTTAACCGCCCTGGCGGCTGAAGACCTGGCCCACCCGGAAATTGATTCCTGATCGGCAAATCCCGCCAGCAGGGTCTCGATCCCAGGCTCGTCGGACAGCTTGCCTTTGTAACTGAGAGCATTGCAGATCATGGAAGCCATCTGCTCTCTGGTGATTACTTCGTCTGGCGCAAACAGGCTGCCGCCTACCCCTTTTATCAACCCGGCGCCATAGGCCCGGACCACCGCTTGGTAATACCACTGGCCCGGCTGCAGATCGCTGAACGGCGCCTTCGCATCACCATCAAGCTTGAGCGAACTGGCAAGCATGGTGGCAAACTGCGCCCTGGTCACAGAGGCGTCAGGTGAAAACTGCCCGTTGCCCATGCCGCTTACATATCCGTTGTCGGCCATATACTGGACCTGAACTTTGGCCCAGTGATCCGCCAGGTCGCTAAACACCGCAGTCCGGGGTTTTGCTTCCTTTTCAGCCAGCAGGGCAAACTTACTGAACTGGCTGGTGCTGAAGGTAATGGTCCCGGCCTGGGCGTCGTAGGCGCCTCCCTTGCTCTCCCAGGACCTGGTGGCTTCGTTGAACCGGTAGACCTGGATCAATCCCTTAACCGCGGCCTCCCGCTGGCCCTCAGGGACAGGGAGCGATACCTGGATGGGTTTGGCAAACTCACGCACCGCGGTCTTTTTACCGTCGGCCCCAACGGCGGTTATGCTGAGATCGTAAATCTCCCCGGCCAGCATAAACCCGGTCGCATTGGTGGCCTGGTTGAAGATAACCAGGGATCCCACCTTGTCCAGTTGGGAAGCCGACATCTGCACACTGGCCGCCCCGGATACCGCCGGCACCTCCAGGGCCGCCGGGGGCAGGGTGAAGGTGGCGTTCTTCAGTTGAACGGCCGCAGGCTTCCCGGTCCCGGTCAGGGAGGCCAGTTTGGCTGCGGTAAAAGAGGTCTCCAGATTGCCGGCTGCGTTTATGGTGATAGTGGCCTTGTTTGCGGCATTGGCAATAGCCCTGGTCACAGCGTCGGTGGTTGACGGTCCGCCGCCGCTGCTGCCGTCACTATTGTTGCCCGCGCCGCCGGCAGCCGCCGCCGTGGTGAAATTCCAGCTCACCGCCGCCGGCAGCCCGTTGCCGTCACCATCTGCCACAGCGGCGGAGATGTTGACGGTGTACTGGGTGCCGGGGCTTAAGTTCTGACTCGGCGTGAATGTAGCCGTCCTGGTGTTGCTGTCGTAAGCTATGCTCCCCGGCACCGGGCTGTTGCCCTGAAGCAGGGTGAAGCTGCCGGTCAAAGTGGCCTGGTTTATATTCTTGGAGAACTCGGCCGTGACCGCACTCCCCACCGCCACACCGGTGGCCCCTGAGGCCGGGCTGCGGCCGGTCACCTGAGGGGTCACCGAAATCAGTCCCACGTGGAGCTTGAGCTCGGGCGGGGGCACCACGGTGACACCGGCGACGACATCGGAGAAGACCGTCTTGTAGCCTGTCTTGCTGAAGACCACCCGGTAGGTGCCGGTGGGCACGTCCCAGCCGTAGCGGCCCTGGCTGTCGGTGACCTGGGGGTTGACCTGGCCGTAAGCCGAGGCGTTCCACTTGCTCCAGGTTCCCTGGCCGTTGGCCTGGCTGTTCACCTCGCAGAGGGCGGTAACTCCGGACAGCCTGACATTTTCAGTATCCTCTTCGATGGTGGCGCTGAACCGGTCATAGCTGCCGAAGGTGCCGTCATAAACGAAGCCGCTGGGGTCCATCAGTATGATTACGTTGACGATGGGGGTTCTCACAGTATTGCCCCCATAGGTGTATTCCACCTCAATGAGCTGATCCCCGGAGCTGCTCCAGCGACCGCTGATGACCTGCCCTTTCCAGGTGTTGCCGCCGTTGTCGGTCAGGGCAGCCTCCCGCCCGATGAAGTGGGTCTTGACGTTGCTTACCGTATCGCTGAATTTAACCTCAATGTTGATATCATTGTTTTCCACCACCGCCATGGTGGCCACGCCCAGGCTGGGATTGATGGTCACGTCCTTGTTCCATCCCGAGTTCACCTTCACCGAGCTGATGGTCACGGTATCGCTCTTCACCGTCACCGACAGTGGGCTGGAGGCCGTTGAAACCGTGCCGTTGGCCATTTCCACCCGGGCCGTGATGCTGTAGGCGGTCTCGGTGCTGCCCAGGTCTATTTCACGGCTCCACCAGCGCCCGCTGGCGGTCGCCCGGCCAACCCGGCGGGCAACGGCTTCACCGGACTTGGTGGCCTCAATGATCACCGTGGCCCCGGCCGAACAGTTGCCGTACACCGTCAGCTTGCCGTCCTTGGTCACCGACGGGCCGCTGATGGTGGCGTAGGCCAGCTCAGTGGTGGCCGATCCCAAGGGGGTGGTGCTGCCGCCGGCATTGATCGCGGCGCTGTTCTTGACGGTGGTGGCGGTGGATCCTGCGTCCACGGTGACCTGGTAGGTTATGGTGCCTTTACCCCCGGCCGGGATGCTGCCCGGGATGCTGAAGGCAATATTGCCCCCGGAAACCGCTGGTTCAACAGCCACCTGGTTTACCGCCGCCGACCCGTCCACGTAGATGGTGCCGGAGGGTATCTGGGCGGTGACGCTGGCCCCGGAAACCGCTGCCACTCCGTTGTTCTTGTAACCGATATTATAGGTCAGTGTTTTGCCCGGCGTGGTGACCACGTCGGACACCTTTAAGAAGTTGCCTTCACCCACGAAGCTGCCCTGTTTTTCCGAGGGCTTCAAGAGGGTGATGGTGACCGGTTTGGTGTTGGCTGCCACCTGGATGCCGGTCATTTCCGCATTTTCATAGGTATGGCTCTTGTCGAAGGTGCTCAGCACATAATCATCGGCCTGGCTGAGGCTCTTCATGGTAAAGAACCCGTTGCCATCGCTGCGTGCCCGGCTCCAACTGTTGGTGGACGGGCTGTAGGCGTATACATCTATGCCGGTCAGCCCCTGACTCTGGCTGTCGGCCAGGGTCCCGGCAAGCTCCAGCCCCCTGCTTAGGGTGATGTCCGGCAGGGTCACGTCCGAGGTGCCCAGGCTTACACTGGACGGAACCGCATCGGGGCTGACCAAGTAACCCAAAGCGGGGTTGAGGTAGAAGTTCAGGCTGTATGTCTTGCTTGACTTCATCTGGGCCAGGGAGAAATTGCCCTGGCTGTCGGTGACCGCCCAGGCAAAGTGGCTGCTGTCGGTCGCCGAGGCATTCACCTGGACATCGCTTATGCCCCCGCCCTGGTCATTGACCACCTTGCCGCTGACGGTAAGCCCGGTGTCCATGGTCTGATTGACGGTGGTGGTTTTATCCCTTTCCACCGCTATGCCTCGCTGGGTCTCATATAGATACTGCCCACCGGTCTGCCAGACAAAATTGACCTCGTAGTCATCGGCTACCTTGAGCTTGTCCAGGCTGTAAGCGCCCTGGGCATCGGTGGCAGCGCTGCTCCAGACCATCTTGCCGCTGCTCCAGGCGCTCACTTCCACCCCGGACAGCCCCTGGCCGGAAACATTCTTAACATAGCCCGAGATCTTGCCCCGGTCCACCACCACCGGCTTGAGGGCGAAGTTCACATTGGGAGTGATGGCGCCCTTATCCACCAGAATGCTGTTGCGGGTGAAATCCTGATAGTCCGCATTCGATCCCTGAGCCGTGACGGCGTACTCACCGGAGGAGAGTCCGTCGATGACGTAGCGCCCCCCCGCATCGGTACTGGCTATACCGCCGCCGGCGCTGCCCCCGGCCACCACCACCATGCCGGCAATGGCCGCACCGGTGCCGGCGTCAGTAACAGTGCCGCTGATTCCGCTGCCCCGGGCCACGGCGGCGCCCACCGGTGGATGCAGCCAGAAGTCCTGGACAATTTCGCGGCCATTCTCACCGATGGTTGCACTAATTCCCGTGGCGTCAGGGTCCGCCGGGCTGGTATAGCCCTGTGGGCTCCACACCGAAATCATGTAGCTGTCGGAATCGGGCAGGCCGGTAAATTCATAGGCGCCGTTTTGATCTGTTATGGCGCTGGCGCCATACATTATTTTTTCATTGAAGAGGAACACCGTAACCCCGGACACCGGCAACGGCTCCGGGTGATGCCCGGAAGCAGGGTCGAAGGGCATGAGCAGGGAGGCGATACCTGAAATCCTTCCTGTTCCGCCAGGAGGCAGCTCATTGGGCGCCCTCAGGGCAATGGTGCCCAGCGCAGCGGTGGCCTGGGCCGCCACTGTGACGTTCTTGGCCCCGCCGGTCAGGATAGCTCCCTGACTGTCGGTGTAAGATATATTAACAATATACCCCTCGCCTGCGGGAACTTTGTCCAGGGTCACGCTTCCATCCTGACCGGTGACAGCTTCCCTGAAAAAGAGCCTGCCGGGATTGCCCACGGTTACGTTTGCCCCCGCCACCCCCTGGCCGTTTCTGGTGGCAGTGAGGGATATTGCGCCAGCCACTGCGTCCATGCTCTCCAGCACAATATCCCCTATGCTTGTGCCTACAGCGCTGCGAATTTCATAAACGCTTGACGAAACACTGCTCAGGACCACCTCAATGCCCGCCCCGCCGTACGCCAGGTCACTGGCGGGAGGGCTTTTGTCCAACAGGCCGAAAGGATTCATAGTGGACAGGTAGTACCGCCCGTTGCCCGGAATGCTGATAGTAAAGTTTCCGCCGTCTCCGCTTTGTGCGTGGAAGGTTCCGGGAACCTCGGCGGGATTGGGTGTGGCTCCGCTGCCGGGCTGCCCTCCAACTGAAGGCGGCAGCCTGTCAAAGAGGGTCAGGTAAACATTTTCCAGTCCTTCTGCGGATCCATCCGCAGTCTTTTTACCCAAAATACGGCCGCTTAGGGATACGCCCGAGCTAAGGTGAAGATTGCGGGTAAGGGTGGCGGTTCCCTGATCCAGTATGAGTTCTGTGTCATTTGCCTCCAGGAACAGTCCGCCCGGGCTGAATACCTTAATACTGTAAGATCCCGGCTGCACATTCGCCACCTGGTAGGTTCTGGCCTGTGGATCAACAGTGCCGAATACGCTATTCTTGACGTTACTCTGGCTCATGAAGAAAATTTCGGTATTATTAAGGGATTCGCTATTATTTGGCGTATACACGTAACCGCTGACGGTGGCTCCGCCCCCTCCCGGGGGCTGGGTGGCGCCGGCGGCAACCAGAAAATAAGCAACAGGACAGGATGCCTTGCTTATTCCCTGAGTAACTTCAAGCAACAGCTCGTATTGGTTCTGATCCTGAGCAGCGTTGAGATAGCTGGGCCCGAACTGGGTCAGGTCAATGGTGAAGCTGAAGCCTCCGTTAATTATAGAGTTTACGTCGATGCCGGGAACGGTTACCTCTTCCATGTTGGGCATCCGTAATATTTTAACCTGGAAAGTATCCGGGGCTCCGGTCACCGTTCCCGACACGGCCAGGCTTGTCCCGTTAATAATCGCCCCCTGTGCCGGCAATGTACAGTTAATGCCAATCTGCTGCCCTCCGTTCGGAATGCCGCCTCCGCCGGAAGCCTGATTACTGTTTATGGTGAGGGTGGACTTCACCACTTCCGGAACAGTGGCCAGGACCACTGAATACCCCTTGCTTCCCATTCCCCCGGCTGACAGCCCCTGGGCCAGCGATATTGAGGCATAGGTCTGACCTGTCACTGACAGCGTTGAAGAACCTGTGACGTCCGTTTCACCGTCATACACCGCCATCACCGTGGAAGGGCCAAAATTGGTGTCCGTTCCCTGCACCTGGATAATCTGCCCGTTGGGATACCCCTCAGCCAGAGTGTCGGGTGCAATGGTAATTGAGGCCCCAAATGCCCCGGCAGGCATAAGCATACATGCCAGAAGCATCAAAGTCAAAAATATTGAAAGCCTTTTTTTCCAGATCAACTGACCGACCAATTCTAATTCAACTCCTCGTGCCCTAAAGTTTTTTACTCTCCGCATCTCTTAAACAACATAAGCCTGAAAACTACCACCCCTTTCCGAAACCGGGACAATCCTCCACAAAATGACCAATTGCCCATATTTACTTTCAATATAATAAAAATAATGCCCCGGTGTCCCCACCCTCAAGGGGTGGTTTATGCCGGGGCGGCAACCCTAAAGAAGGGGTGGGAAACGCATATTTCCCACCCCTTCGTGAAGGAAATTGGAACTTTTTGTAGAAAACATAGCACTATCGCATCTTTTCTGCTTTACCGGCAGATCACTGCAAGGAGAGTGCTTTAATATGAGAGTGGCCTTAAATGTGTTACCCCTGGGCCTGTATTTCAGCGGCTTGCTTTCCGGGCCTTTTTTTGGCCCCGCGCTGGCAGCATGGTCCGGTGACATGGATATATTTTACCGTCTGTCACTTGTTTTTTCTCTTGGTCATGCAGCCGGACTGGTGGCCGGGGGTTATTACTATTTTCATGAAAAAGAGCACCCGGGAGGCCGCCTGGCGTGCGCCGCAGCGGTGTTAGCAACGGCCGGAACCACCCTGGCGCTGGCATTACTGTCTACGGAAAGAATACCTGATTTTTTGGAAATGCCCGGGTTTTTGTTATATGGATTTGCTTCCGGGTGGCCGGTGGCGCTATACTGCCGGTGGCTTTCCTCTCCCGGGACTGCGAAGGTGCGTGGCCTGATTATGGGCGGCAACATATTTCTGGCCAATTTAATTCTCTTTTTAATCGGACAGGGATTAGGGCGGGAATTTTTAGCCCCCGGGATAGCAGTTGCCGCCTGCACGCTGATGTTTGCCCTGGGAGGTTTGCTGATAATAATCCTCTCAACCGGATCCAGCTTCCATTTAGGGGAAAAGCCATCCTCGATCAAAGGTTCGCTGCCCCCCTTGCGGCTTATACTGATTGGATGCCTGGCCTACTTTACCGGAGGGCTGTACTACCAGACCATACTACCTGAATATTCCTCCGCTCTTCCTGAAATCACGTTAATAGCACCATATTTAATTGGGTTCATTCTGTTGGGCCCCTGGTCCGACCGCAGGGGGAGAGGCAACCTGGCACTCATATCCCTGCTGGCCATTGGGGGCGGCTTTTCCCTCTGGGCAGCCAGCGTTCAGCTGCAATGGCTCGGCGGTGTGGCCCACCTGATGATTATTACCGGCCTGCTGTGCATGGACCTTTTCTACTGGACCTCCCTGGCCGACAGCGCCCCTCCGGGGGCCGGGAGCCTGACCGTTGGCCTGGGGCTTGCAATAAGCATCCTGGCAATAAGTCTGCCCTTGCTAATAGGCAGTTTTGTGCCCAAAGACATTATTCTCCTTCGAACCCTAAGCGGTTCCCTCGGGGTATTGTTTGTTCTTCTTTCGCTGGTCTCAATCAGAGAAAGAAACCTGGACTTTGCGATCCGTTCAGGTTTGGAATCGGAAGCTGCCAGAGGGCTGTCTGCGCCGGACAGCACCAAAGCCACAGATACACCAGCGGTACCCCCGGTAAGCTGTTCTGAGCCAAATAACCCGGGCGGTAGCCGGCTGGACAGGCTCATGGCCTTTAACCTGACTTCCCGGGAGCAGGAAATAGCGTATCTGCTTGTCAAAGAATACTCATCCAGGGAAATAATAGATCACCTCTGCATATCACAAAACACTTTGAAGTACCATATAAAAAACATACTGCGTAAGACTGATACCAATAACCGGCAGGAACTGCGCGAAAAAATACTAATACTGTGATTGAACGCTCCTCCACACAAGCCGCAAACAGCACAATTAAAACTGTCATCAATTAGGGCTAACGTAGAAGGCATGAAAATTAGCACCTAATACCATTATTATCCAACAAAAATTGTCTCATGTTGCCCTCGGTATTCATATGCCACCCAACTAAATGTCAATTTGTCATGTGTTCCATAGATGGGGCATTTTTTAACCAATGCTTTTTCAACTAATTAATTTTAATAAACCGTCTTTAAAAGAATTAAAACTAGGTGATCGATTTTTCCCTATATCCATAAACTTTGAAATTTCTTTAGCCGCTTCAGTTTTGATTAACCCAGTGTTGTATCCATACTGTAAAAGTAACTTATCTAATGTCTCCCAGGTTCCGCCTAAAATCTGGTCAGGCTTACGAAAATTAACCTTCGCAGATATAGTCTCTGGAATTTTTGGAAAGACCTGTCTGAGTGCATTTACATCACCTATAAACCATGCTTCCAGTTCTTCAACCACAATTCTATGAAGAATAATATCGTCAACTCCAGCGCTTTTTGCTGCATTGACCATTGTTTGCTTTAACGCCTTACAGTCTTGTCTATCTTCATCCAACAACACCACAATCTTAAATTCCCAAGAAACCCTTAATCTGGAATAAGCTCTCAGTCTTTCTCCAAGTTTTTTCAGCAAGTCCTGCTTACTTCTGAAGTTATGGATTTGAAATGAATGTTCCTCTCCAATTATCTTTGGAACTATATTCTCTAAAGCCATCCTCATTGATATTTCTTCAACCAAGAACTCTATATGCATTATATGTTACCCCTCCCAAAGTAACCTTCAAACCACAGACTACCAAGATTGGCACCTTCTGACACAAATATGGGAATATGTTGAATTTTATCAGACCGTTGAATGCTAGCATATCCCTGATCATTACGGTCCATAATCCAAAGTTCTTCTGGTTTAAGGGCGTCAATAAAATAAGGAGAGTGAGAAGAAACAAACACCTGGGTTCCTTTTGAATTGACATTACCCCTTGCATGTGCTCGAATTTCCTCTGCTAAGATATTTAATAACTTTGGGTGCAAACCATTCTCTGGTTCTTCTATACACAGTAATGGGGGTGGGGTAGGATCAAAAAGCAGAATAAGGTATGCAAACATCTTCAAAGTACCATCTGATACATGTCTTGCCAAAAAAGGATCCTTAAACGGACCGTCTTTAAATTGTAAAACAAGACGACCATCTAGCGTTCTTTCAGATTTTATAGTCTCAAGGCCAGGTATTCTTTGTGCAACCCTATCCAAAATTTGCTTAAAAATAACAGGATGTTCTTCACTCATAAACTGAACAACATTCGGTAGATTATCCCCTGTCCTAGATAAATGTTCTGCAGCTCCCGACTCAGGGATTTGCCTTGCTTTATCTGGGATAAAATAAGAAAGAAACCAACCTTCAATGAATCTTCTTAAACTGGCAACCCTAGGGTGTTCTGCTAGTTGCCCTAAGCTTTTAATTGCAAGAATGTCTGGGCTATCCATTCGTATTGTTTGTCGCTCATCTTTTTCCTCTGGGGATTCACCAGTAATTACTATGCCTTCTCCGTTTTTTATGTCGAGAAACCTATATGGAGAACCGTATCGTTTTCCCCTTCTCCATTGAAGGTATTCATGTGAGACATAAGGTTTGCCGTTTTTTTCATCTATTGAAATATGGTATGTAATTGGCGTCGAGTGTTTTTTCTCATTAAAATCCGATTCACGATATTTTATAGTAAAAGAAATTGGCCCATCCGATCCTCTGGAGTGTACTTCTTGGAATCTACCACGTGATTCCAGGGCTTTTTTAACATTTGTTTGAAGACAGTCTGCTAAAAAACCGAACACATCAAACAAAGTAGATTTTCCACTTCCATTCGGACCGAGTACAACAATCATTGGTTGCAAATCATTTAATGTGACGTTCTGTAATAACCTGTAATTTTTTATTATTATAGATTCAATGAAAGGCATTATTCATCGCCCCTCCTTTCGCTTGTTATAATATAGTATATTCCAATTTTATATCCTACTAAACAACTAATGCAACTGTTGAAAAATACTTCGCCGGGAAAGTTCCCTCTCTTTCAGAAGGTTTTACTTTTTTTAGACATTTGGTAATCGGTGAATCCTGCACATTTCACTGGGAAAACTAACGAATTCCGTTTCTTTATTATTACCTTAGGTACAATTGGCATTCCCACAAGGTCATAAATCTTTAATTGCAAACTCACACCTTATCCAACACCAATTATTTCCATTCATCTACTAAGTATTTTTTAAAGACTACAGCCCGTAACACTGGCAAGTGGGCCTATTGACCTTCTTCGTAGAAGTTGGAACTCTATAGCTTGGCAGTATAATGTCGTCGGCTCCCCCGCCGGCTTACCCCCAAATCCCCCCGCAAAACAAACAAGGGCCTCTCACCTTAAACCGTGATAAGCCCTTGAAAGTCAATCAATCGGATGTTCGGCAGACATGCTACCGAACAAAGCGATTCACACCAAATCTAAAAGAAGATTTGGGTTCTCTGCTTTTGGCGGAGAGACAGGGATTCGAACCCTGGAGACAGCTTCTAACTGCCTACTCGATTTCGAGTCGAGCGCCTTCGTCCAGCTCGGCCATCTCTCCGTTTTTGCCATTATGAATTAATCCGGTGTCAGAACACAGGAGTCAGAACAAACCGGTACTCCCTTCAGATTTTCCCCGCAGTACCGGTTCCTGATTCTGAATTCTGAGTTCTGAGTTCTTTCTAATCTCCCGGAAAAAGGCCCTTATAATACCGGCACACTCTTCCTCCAATACTCCAGTTATAACCTCCACCCGGTGATTGAACCGGGGGTCCCTGACCAGATCCACCAGGGAGTCCACAGCTCCCGCCTTGGGGTCTGCCGCACCGTAGACAAGGGTCTGCACCCTGAACTGGACGATGGCCCCGGCACACATGGGACAGGGCTCTATGGTGGAATACAGGGTTGATCCGGCCAGACGCCAGTCCCCCAGCTTTGTGGCGGCCTGCCGCATGGCCATTATCTCGGCATGGGCCGTGCTGTCGTTGAGCACTTCCCTCAGGTTGTGCCCCCGCCCTATAATCTGGCCGTCTAAAACCACAACCGCCCCGATGGGAACCTCACCAAGGCCATAGGCCTTTCGGGCCTCCTCCAGGGCTTCCCTCATATAATCCGGGTGGTTCACAAAAACAGTCTCCTATCGCCGGGATAAAATAAGGTGGCGTGCGCCCCTGGGGCTTATAACCACCGTACCGGCCCGGGAAAACCCCAAAACCTGCAAATAGTATTGTAAGCCATAATGGGTGCGGTGTCAAGTGGTTGGGCCAGCCGACAAATACCACTTTTCCACCAAACTTAAGCGATACCAAAACGTTTTTAAGGTAAAAAAATAAACAGGCTTTAGCCTGTTATTTTCTTATGAGACCAGTATGTAGCTCTTGGAAGGAACCACAACGTATAGCCCTTGGAAGGGGCTACCGCCAGCCTCAAATTAAAAATATCCCGTAATTTTTCCTGCCTCTTTGTGTAAAATTATAAGTTAATCTGCGTATAATTGAGAACAACTCACAAATCCAACTTTCAAAAGGGTTTTCGGGAGGTTTTTCATCCAGGTTTTTTTCGTAATAATGCCTTACCACACTTGCCATAAGGTCTGCAACTTGTATGCCTGGAGTAATTAATGACTTTACAAAAAGCGGCATTTCAAGGATATAGAGTTGTTTGCCCAAATTGTGTTTATACAAAAAATTGTTTATGGCTCGCCACCTTATTTTTTCTGTACTTTCTTCATCATAAACCAATAGCGCAAGAGACTTCTTTTCTTCGGCAAAATAACTAACTCTTTCTAATAGAAATCTATATCTATTTGGAAGCACATCAGCATTTTCATCTGGAAGTACTGTTTCTGGCCTATACATAACCGCTGCAAAAACTGCTACATTGTACCCTAACATAAGATCAAAAACTTGATCAACAAGTTCCTTGTTTTTGGTTTTTTTGGCAAGACATTTTGGGTTGATAAAATTTGTTGCATGTAACTCCATCGGGTTATTTTCATCTTCTAATCCCATAATTCTCTCTTTAATATTATGTATTCTCCTTGTTAAATCCCCAACATCACTCTCCATCATACAGAGGGTAAGCAGTACAGGCCGTGCCTCTGGTGCATTTTTATGTATTGTTCCACTTTGGTCCGTGAAAGCTAGCATGGAAAATCACCCCGTGAGCATTATATCAAAATCCGCTATTCCACAACAGTGCCACACATAAGTATTAATCTCTTTCCCGGTAACGAAAAAAGCCCCCCTTTCGGGAGAAACGCAAAAACCCCGCAACCTTTGCGGGGCTTACTTTTTTCTGGTGCGCCCGGGAGGACTCGAACCACCGACAAACGGTTTAGGAAACCGCTGCTCTATCCACCTGAGCTACGGGCGCATAAATATTCCTTACCCCCGCTCCTTACTTCCGGCATAGGAGTAAGGACTGGCGTGCCTGAAGGGAGTCGAACCCCCAACCTTCTGATCCGTAGTCAGACGCTCTATCCATTGAGCTACAGGCACAATATAATACCGGAGCATTGACCGGCAAAATATATTTTAACAAAACAACTATCAGAAGTCAAGCCATACCAACATATACCAACATGTTCCTTGTTATCGGTGTTATAGCAAAGTCCGGGTGTTATCGCCGGCCTGTGACAGGGTCACCCCTACTCATAATCATCCCGGGAAAGATTCATAAACCTGGTGTATTCCTTTAAAAAGGCCAGTTCAACCGATCCGGTGGGACCGTTTCTCTGTTTTGCCACAATGATCTCAGCAATTCCTTTCTTTTCAGTGTCCGGCTTGTAGTATTCCTCCCGGTATATAAACATTACAATATCGGCATCCTGCTCAAGGCTGCCGCTTTCCCTCAGGTCCGACATAATGGGCCTTTTCTTATCCCTCTGCTCCACCGACCGGCTCAACTGGGCAAGGGCCACCACAGGCACCTCCAGATCCTTGGCCATGGCCTTCAGCGACCTGGAAATATCGGCTATCTCCTGTTGCCGGTTTTCAGACCTGGACGATCCCTGTATAAGCTGAAGATAGTCAATGACTATCAGGCCAAGGCCTTTTTCAGCCTTTAATCTCCTGGACTTGGCCCGTATCTGCCTGACCGAAATACCGGGCGAATCATCAATGTAGAGGGGAACCCTGGTCAGCTTGGCTGCCGCCTCGGCCATCTTGTTCCAGTCAGTCTCACTGAGGTTGCCGCTGCGAACCTTTTGCATGTCCACCATTGCCTCGCCGCACAAAACCCTCTGTACCAGCTGGGCCTTGGCCATCTCCAGGCTGAAAACAGCTGTGGGCACCCCGTGGTGCTGCGAGGCCTGGTGGGCCAGCGTAAGGCCGAAACTGGTCTTACCCATGGCAGGTCTGCCGGCCACGATAATCAGATCTCCAGACTGCAGCCCGCAGCAAAGCCTGTCCAGATCCGAAAAACCTGTCAGTACCCCGCTTACCTTGCCCTTGTTACGGAAACGTTCCTCGATCAGCTTAAATATCTCCACCAGAATTCGGTCAATGGGGGTAAAGCCAGAGGATGATCTCCTGGAGCTTAATTCCAGGAGCATATTTTCGGCCTCGTCAATAAGCTTTTCAGCGTCGTCCCCGCCCTCATAGCCCAGCCCGGCTATGCGGGTGGCCATGGAAATAAGGCTTCTTAAGAGAGATTTCTCTTCAATTATCCTGGCATAGCTCTCGGCATTGGCGGCCGTAGGCACCATACCGGCCAGGGAGGCCACGTAGGTGGCCCCCCCTACCTTTTCCAGGCTTCCCTGCTGCCTGAGAATGTCGGTAACCGTTAACAGATCGGTGGGCACACCGGCTTCATCCAACTCCAAAAAGGCTCTGTAAACAAGCCTGTGCCCCTCCAGGTAAAAATCCTCGGGCTTTAAAAAGCGTGATATCTTGTATATGGTGTCGCGGTCCACAAAAAGGGCTCCCAGCACCCACTGCTCCGCATCTATATTCTGTGGCGGAACCCTGTCAGTCAAAGTTATCACATCCCTCGATACAAGAAAGGCTTGCAGCTTACTCAGTTAACCAACGGGAGAGTATTGAAAACCACCTGCAGTACATCCTCCACCGAAGACACCGGGGTAACCGTTATTCCCCTGACATTGTCCGGGGCTTCCTTGGCGTTTTCCTGGGGCACCAGCACCCTCTTTATGCCTGCCTGCCTGGCGCCGTATATCTTTTCGGGGATGCCCCCCACCGCCCTTATTTTACCCTGGATGGACAGCTCACCGGTTATTGCCATATCCTGGGGAATTGGCCTGTTAAGTATGGCGCTGTATAGGGCCAGAAATATTGCGATACCGGCCGAAGGCCCGTCAATCTTGCCCCCACCCACAATATTCACATGGGCGTCAAAGTTGGAAAGGTCTTCCCCGGTTACTTTTCTGAATACCGAAGCCGCATTGAAAACCGAATCCTTTGCCATGCTGCCGGCGGTGTCATTGAACCTGATGGCCCCCTTACCCTTGGCCCTGGCAGTGAAGGCCACGGCCTCAATTTCAATAACCGATCCCAGAAATCCATACACCCCCAGCCCAAAAACCTTGCCCACTTCGGACAATTCCGAAGCCTTACCGGTTACGTTGGGGGCCAGCCGGCCTGACTGGATTACCTCGTACACATTCTCCGGGGTTATTGTTATGCCTTCTGTGGAGCCGGGACTGTTGCGGCAGGCCACACCGAAGGAGTCGGACAGCAGGTTTACCGCCTTTCGTCCCTCAATGGTGTACTGGCTGATTATATCAGCCACGCTTTCATGGGCATTAACACCCAGCTTGCCAACCGCCTGCACAATTATGTCCCTGATGTCGTTGGGCGTAAGGGGCTCAAAATAAACCTCGGCACAGCGGGAGCGGATGGCCGGGTTAATATCCCCCGGATCCCTGGTGGTGGCCCCGATCAGTATAAAATCGGCAGGCACCCCTTCCTCAAACATCTTCTTAACATACTGGGGCACAGCGGGGTCGTGAGGATCATAATAGGCCGAGCTGAAAAACACCCTTTTATCCTCCAGTACTTTAAGCAGCTTGCTATGGAGTATGGGATCCATCTCCCCTATTTCATCTATGAAAAGCACCCCCCCCTGAGCGTCGGTAACCAGCCCGGGCTTTGGCTCGGGTATGCCGCCTTCGGCCAGGTCTTTACGGGCTCCCTGATAAATGGGATCATGAACCGATCCCAGCAGCGGATTGGTTACCTCTCTGGGATCCCAGCGAAGGGTGGTGCCATTTACCTCCACAAAGGGAGCGTCCTCAAAGAAGGGGTTTCCCTCCAGTGTCCTGGCCATTTCCAGGGCCAGCCGGGCCGCCGTTGTTTTACCAACTCCCGGAGGACCATACAGCAAAATATGCTGGGGATACGGTGAGGCCAGTTTTGCCAGCAGGGCTTTAATGGCCCTCTCCTGTCCCACAATCTCATCAAAACTCTCGGGCCGCAGAACATCCATGGCCGACCTGGAAAGCTTCCTCTGCTCCAACTTTTCCAGCAGAGCCAGCTTTTTCAGTGTCTGAGCGTTCTCGGTTCCGGTATTCTCCTTGACCACCTGCAGCCTGATGTCCTTGACATAATCCTCATGACGGGTCTGGAGCCTTTCATTCACTTTTCTTTCAATATCATCCTCCACCGTCCGGCGGGCAATGGTATCGGCGATTTCATCCTCCAGCTTCTGGAGGATGCCGGGAATTTCTTCACGGGAAGGAATGTTCTCCAGGGTGGGATCCTCAAAAATCAGTTTTTGCAGGGCTAAAACCCTATCCTCCAGCACATCGGACCTCATTAGCTGAAGAGCGTTCAGTTTACCGGCTCGCAAAACCAGTTTGTCGGACCCGTACAGGTTTGACACCAACCCATACAGTGCGTTAACCTGCTTGGTAAGCTGAGCCTGCCCCGATATATTCTCTGAAGGGCTGTTTTTTACGCTGCCTTTTATTTTTTCCAGGAAAACTTTCACGCCTTAACTCCTTTCTGCTGAAAACTGAATCGGAGCAATTTGGTTCATTCGCTTTGTACTATAACGTTGATGTTAGCCTGCACTGCCGGGTGCAACTTCACAGTCACCGGAAACTCTCCCTTGGTTTTAATGGGATCCTTGAGCAGAATTTTCTTTTTATCTATGTCAATCCCGTGCTGACGGGCCAGATTTTCCGATATATCCTTGTTATTGACTGCGCCGAAAAGCTTTCCTCCCTCACCCACCTTGGATTTCACAAGCACCCTGATTCCTTCCAGCCTGGAGGCCGTTTTACGGGCATCCTCTTCTTCCTTGTTCTTTTTCCTTTGATGGGCATCCTTTTGCTGGGCGAGTTCCTTCAGTTTGCCGTCCGAAGCCTCCACCCCCAGATTTCTGGGCAGCAGAAAATTGCGGGCGTACCCTTCGGCCACCGTTATAACGTCACCCTTTTTGCCCTGCCCCTTTACATCCTGTAATAGCACAACCTTCATTTTTTATCTTCCTCCTCCGGTATTCGGCCATCCGCAGACAACCGGCGAACATTCACAATGGAGTCAATTACCCCCAGTGTTACCAGCATTGAAAATGTAAAGGGCAAATAAATACCCAGCGCCACCGTTACCGCCAACTTTATGGGCCAGGCGACCTTCCATCTCCCCAAAAAAAATGTGGCCACCGACATCCCCATAACCGTGAAAACGAATCCCATCACCCACAGCATAATCTTCCCGGCAAGGGCCAGTTCTTTTATGTTGCTTTCGTCCCCGGCCAGCAAAAAGGCCAGCCCGCCGATGATACCCCAGATTACATGCCAGGGAAGCCTCCACCGCGAAAAGGGAAGGGCCGCAATCTGCCCGTAACCGCAGCGGGCCATAGCGTAGCGGGTAAAGGAAAAGGTGATGGTGGCCGACACCATAGACCATATTATTATTGAAGAAGTGGCCAGCACAGGCCACATGGCCTCCACCTGCGCAATAACCTTTTCCATTTCCCTGACATCCGCCGTGCCCAGACCCTGGGCACGGCCCCCCGGCGCCACCATATCACTGATCATTTTCCTTTCAACATCAAAAACCTGGCGATCCCTTTCACTCAATACAAGCGGGTTGGTCCCGGTGACAAAATAGCTTGACACCAGAATTACCCCTGCGACCACCAGGGAAAACCCCACCGTAACAGACAGCGCCCTGCCCGCCGAAAGGTGGTTTTTAAAAATAAGCCCCAGCAAAATACCCAGCGGTCCTGTCTGAAAGGCCAGAAAGAAAACGGTCTGGGGCCTTCCCGTCAACAGAAAAAGAATTGCCACGGTGGCCAATAACGTGGCCAGGCCGTATCTCAAATCCAGTCTCCTCACCATCAAGGCCAGGGGGATAGGCATGAAAAGAATGGTTAACATGGCCATGGAGGGAATAAAAACAGTTACCAGGGCAGGAAAAAGGAAGGCGGCACTGAAGGCGCCAAACTCAACAACCCTTTGGTTTTTTAAAATGGTCAAAGAATCACCTCTTACGGTCAACCAGATAGGCTAAAAGCATGGACAAATCACCGTGCCATTTTTCGACCTCGTGTTCATCCTCGATTCCCTGCCTGAGCTTAACCTCCACCGCCACATCTATTTTGGAAAAATTATATCCCATCCGCCGGCCCAGCACATAACAGGTTACTATTATTCCCGAAAGGGCCTCCAGCAGCTTCTCCTCGCTGCCGCGCAGCATGCCCTTGTACAGCGCTGAAACAGAAGTAATCAGGTCCGCCTTCAGCCATTCCACAATCCTGATATTTTTCGCAATACCCGGTTCATTATCTCCAGAAAACATAACACACCCTCCGGTTCATTAAGAGCCCTAACACTATTCTTCAGCCAGACCTCTTTTTCCTCCCCCGCCATCCCCAGAGCATACTGTTATTTATTACCCTGGTGTATCTTAAAATAAAAGGCTGTTGACTCATTCGTATGATCAACAGCCTTTTGGCGTGCCGGGTTTTCCTTTTTTTATTCCGTTGTAAAGGGTATCAGGGCAATGTTCCTGGCCCTTTTGATGGATACTGTCAGCATCCGCTGGTGCCGGGCGCAATTGCCTGAAATCCTGCGGGGCAGTATCTTTCCTCTTTCAGTTATATACTTTTTAAGCCTGGGCACATCCTTGTAGTCAATGCCCGCAATTTTATCAACGCAGAAGACGCAGACCCTCTTTTTGCCTCTGCGGCCCCGTTCACGTTTCACTATTCAATTCCTCCTTTTAATTCCCGTAAACCCTACTTAATCCTCAAAAAGGAAGATCGTCATCGGTAAAGGGAACTTCACTGAACTCGCCATCCTTGTCTTCAGATCGGCGTCCTCCGGCCTGCTGTCCGGATCCACCCTGGTGCTGGGAGTCTTTCCCCCGGTCCAGGAAGCGGACGTTTTCGGCTATGACTTCCACGGCCTTGCGGCGTATACCCTGATTATCGTCATAGGACCGGATCTGCAGGCGTCCGTCCACCGCCGACATGTAGCCTTTTTTCAGATAATTTGAACAGGTCTCGGCCTGGGTTCTCCATACCACTATATCAATAAAATCCGTTTCCCGCTCACCTTGCTTGTTTTTGAAGCTGCGGTCCACCGCCAGGGTAAACTTGGCCACCGGGACGCCGCCGGGGGTGAACCTCAGTTCCGGATCCGCCGTCAAACGCCCTATCAGTATAACCTTATTGTACATACTTGCACCGCCTTGGCTTCATATATCTATCCGGCAGCCGGTAAGACCACCGCCTTTTCGCAGCCCGATCCACCTGTCATAACGCCGGAGTCTGTCCTTTTTTTAACTTCCCAAATGCTTTGGCCGGGCAGCTATTCGTCCTCCCGGACGATAATGTGGCGCAGTATCTCATCGGAAATCTTGAAAATCCGGTCAAGCTCACTGGCCGCCTCGGGGTCGGCGTTGAATTTTGAGATAATGTAGATCCCTTCTTTGGTATCCTTAATCTCGTAGGCCAGCCTTCTTTTACCCCATTTGTCGATGCTGGCAATCTCTCCGCCATTTTTCTCAATCAGTGACCGGTACTTTTCCAGAGCCTCCGTTGTCTTCTCCTCATCCAGTTCGGGACGAAGAATAAAGACAGTCTCATATTTGCGCATCCCTTTCACCTCCTCCCCTCGGACTAAGGCCCTACCACTAAGGTAGAGCAGGGGGATATTAAGCCACAATTTGGCTAAAAAATTATAACATAACCACCGCCTTTTTAGCAAGAGCAAAATCGCCCGTTCGCCCGTATTGCCCGTCGGTCGATAGCAATCAGCTGACGGCTGATTGCTGATGGCTGTTCTCACGGGGAAGCCGGTGTAGCCGGTGAAACCAGGGATTTAACGCTTTTTTCAAATTTCGGCCGGGGCAGCATGACAACCCTGCCGCAGGTTACGCACCTGATTCGGAAATCAACTCCGGTACGCATAATTTCCCAGGTGTCTCCACCGCAGGGATGACCCTTCCTGGTTTTTACCACATCCCCAACATTGTACTTCACCGGCAAAGACATAGAATCCCCCCAAATTACTGCCATTAAAAAGTGGCGCCCAAATGAATGAAAAATGACCTATAACGGCTGATTGCTGACAGCTATTTTCAGATGTGCTGTAAAAAAGCGCTGTAAGCCCTGTAGGTCATAAAAATATCGGCCTTGCTGGCCACCTCGAAGGGCGAGTGCATGCCCAGGAGAGCCACCCCGCAGTCCACCACATCCATGTTATATGCCGCCAGAAGGTAGGCAATGGTTCCACCGCCTCCCTGATCCACCTTCCCCAGTTCTCCGGTCTGCCAGTAAACACCCTGACCGTTGAAAAGACCTCTGACCCTGCCCACAAATTCGGCCCCGGCCTCACTGGACCCGCTTTTGCCCCTCACCCCGGTGTATCTGGTCAGAACCACGCCCCGGCCTATCCTGCTGGCGTTGAGCTTGTCCATCACCTCTTCATAATTGGGATCCAGCGCCGCATTTACATCGGCTGACAGGCCGCATGATGCGGCCAGGCACCTTCGCAGTGACAAATCGGTGTATTTTTCATCCCTTCCGGCCACCAGCTCAGCCACAAAATTTTCCAGAAAGGCCGACTGCATTCCGGTATTCCCGGTACTGCCGATTTCCTCCTTGTCGGCCAGCAGAACCGCCGCTGTCCTGGCGGAGGTCTCAATCTCCATCAGTGCTCTCAGGGCGGCGTAGGAACATACCCGGTCGTCCTGGCCGTAAGCCCCCAGAAGTCCCCCGTCAAACCCCACGTCCCGGGCAGGCCATGCCGGCACAGCCTGCAGCTCGGCGCTGATAAAATCCTCCTCGGATATTCCGTACATATCCCCCAGGCGGTTTATAACCCCCTGCTTTATCCTTTGCTTAACCTCCCGGTCCTTTACCGGAATGCCGCCCACCAGTATGTTCAGGGCCTCTCCGGCTATTCCCTCGGACATTTTCTTTTCCATCTGATCCTTTGAGAGGTGAGGCAGAAGGTCGGTGATGGTAAAGACCGGCTCGCCGGGAGCGTCGCCCAGGCTGACTTTGACCACAGTACCGTCACCCTTTACCACCACCCCGTGAAGAGAAAGGGGGATTCCCACCCAGTGGTACTTTTTTATTCCCCCGTAATAATGGGTTTTCATCAGCGAAAGGTGGCCCTCATCCTCATAAAGGGGCTCAGGCTTGAGATCCAGCCTGGGGGAGTCTATATGCGCCCCCACCAGGCGGAGACCCCTCTCAAGGGACTCCTGTCCCACCACAGCCAGCACCATTTCCTTTCGCCTGTTTACCGAATATACTTTGTCACCCGGCAAAAGCCCGCTCTTTTCACTTAAATCGCAAAAACCCTTTTCCCGGGCCATACTTACCGCAAAATCCACCACTTCCCTTTCGGTCTTACCCCTGTCCAGAAATTGCCTGTAACCCTCACAGAAAGCGAAAGCCTCCTCCCTCTGTGAGTCCGAAAGCATGTCCCACACCGTCAGCCGTGATTTTTCGCTTTCCTTTTCAAATTTTAAAACGGCCACAATCTAACCTCCATCGTCATCTAATCGGGGACATTCCTGTCTCACCTGCAAAACCCAGTCTTCAGCAGGTGTGTCCCCATTCCTTATTATTACCCAAAACCCCGGTTTTCGGCGAAAGATCTCACCATATCACCCAGCCGGGAAAGTTTATGTTCAAATATGCCAGGGCCTGTATAAAATACGGGGCAAGCAAAGATTTCTCCAGTGCCAGGCTTAAAATGGAGGTTTTCTGCCCGCCGGAAATAAATGCCGCCGGAAGCTGGAAGGATATGCCAAGCGCCACCACCAACATCGCAATTATAACGCCTTTGAAGGTCCCTAAAAGCAGCCCGGCCCCCCTGTCCACAGGGCCCAAAAACATCAGTCTGGCAGCCTTGCCCACTATAACTCCCAATGAAAAGATTAACCTGGATACAACCAGAAAGATTATTATAAAACAAATGATGTCCAGAATACCCAAGGCCAGCATACGGGTTATCGAGTCCCCTATCCCCTGAAGTCCCGATAGGACAGCCTTGGGGACTGCGGCAGACCCGGTAGCGCCAGGAGGCCCCGTGAGGGGGAAAAAAAGGTCGGCGGGAGGCGGTTTGCCCGCGCCCGCTTTGGACACTCCGGGCAAAAGCCCGCTGATGGCGGAAACAAGATTCCACTTTAAATTGACAGTATCGGCCAGCGGACGATAAAAATTCAGGGCGGCGGCAAATCCGGCCAGCACCCCGAAGAGCCTGGCCAGCCCGGCCACCAGTCCGGATTTGAGGCCCATCCAGGCGTTCCACCCAATAATAACTGCGAAAAGGATATCCAGCCAGTTCAAAAGCAACATCCTTTCAGTATGTTTATACCACTTTTATTAAATTAACTTTTTCTGATGATTTTCCTTCTAATAAATTGCACCGGAAGAGTAAATAAAAGGGCAAACAGCAATATCAGGCCGGCATAACCGAAAAGAGGGTAAAGAACCTTCACCAGCATTGAGAATTTAAAGCCGGAAACAGGAACGGCCAGCAAAACCGTGCCTATCCCAATGATCCTGTAATGGCGGGTGTGGCTGGGGGCAAACCGGGAGGCGAAGCCATGGGCATCGGCAATGGCGGTGGTCAGTATAGCCAGCCAAATCAGTGCCCCCAGCCCGGTTTTAACCACAGTCCCCAGGCTTCCCGCCATATAAAGCAGAGGCACCTCGTACCTGGTTATGGCGGGATAAAAGCATATTCCCGTTACAACCACCACACCGGCCACCGCCCCCAGGGCCAGCCCCCCCAGCAGACCTCCCAATACCCCTTCCCCGGGGTTAATTGTCTTGCCCAGGGAAGACAGAACAGCCACCGGAACAACCATGTTATACGAAACATACAAAAGGGCCGACCATGCCCAACCACCCCTGTATCCGGAGAACATTTCCCCGGCCGTCCAGTCATCGGCCAATCTCCCGGTATATATCAGAGATATGACGCATATAAGCAAAATAACAATGACTTTAAGGGGAACCAATATGGAGTTGACCGAAACAACCCCCTGCAGGCCTCTGGATATTACAAACATGGTTACAGCGGCCACCAGAAGTGTTCCCCATAATCCCGGCAGTCCCAGGTGCTCGGAAAAAACCGCTCCTCCTCCGGCCAGCATGACCACCAGCCCGCTCGGAAGCATAATCAAACTCAGACAGTCCATCAGCCGGCCAGGGATATTTCCCATTATTTTCCTGTAAATATCATTGTAGCCGGTTGACCTCAGTTGGGCCGCCAGCAGCATGACAACGGCGCCCAGATAGGAAAAAAGCGCAGTGGCCAGTACAATCCCCCAGAGGCCCCGGGAACCATATATTATAAAAAACTGCATTATTTCCTGCCCGGAAGCAAAGCCCGCCCCTATTACAGCCCCTATGTAAAGTACAATTATTTTATAAACCGACCGGGCACTGGAACTGTTATACAAAATCTTCCACCCCCTGTTAACACTTTATGAGGATGGAAAAAGTTTTATCCGAAAAATACTTTAATGTTTTTGATTAAAGGGTGTCCAGCCTGGAAATAACTATATTGGTACTGTTTTTTTGGAGGGATTATATGACGGCCATCAACGCTGTAGAAGATGCCGCATATCCGGCTAAAACAAAAATACACCTGGAAGACCCCCTGGCCGAGGCCAAGTTCTGCTGGGATTTAGCCACCCGGCTGAAAAGGGCCGGGGTCACAAACGAACATCAAAAGGTACTTCTTTGCATAGGCACAGACCGGTCCACCGGGGACTGCCTTGGACCCCTCATCGGGTCAAAGATACAGTCGGCGGCCCGGGACTGTTTTCATGTATACGGAACACTGGACGATCCTGTACATGCCAGCAACCTGAAAGAAAAAATGGATCAGATCTATTCAAGGTTTGAGGATCCCTGTATAATTGCCGTGGATGCCTGCCTGGGCAGTATAGAAAATGTGGGTCATATAAATATTGGAGACGGATCTCTGCAGCCCGGCGCCGGAGTGCACAAAGAACTTCCCGCCGTGGGTGATCTACATATAACCGGCATTGTCAACGTAGGGGGCTTCATGGAATTCCTGGTGCTTCAAAATACCCGCCTGAACATAGTTATGAAAATGGCAGACCTTATTTCCGGTGGACTGGCCAGAATGATAACTGAAAACTCCCAGTTGAACGCGGTATAAATTATGAGAATCCAGAAGCCAGAATTCTGGATTCCGCTTAAGGTGCTAAATCGCCAAAGCATTTTTATGTAGCCCAGAGTTTTTCCGGGGTCGCTCCGGGGTCACTCTGTGGCCGGTGGAGGGGTTTGAGTCCGATCTACTTATCCTCCGGCTGAACTAAAACCCCTCCCCCTCACTGCATGTCGCTGTGGGGTCGCTTGAGGGTCGCTTTTAAAGCTGCCTGTCACAATTTTGTCTCCTGAATTCTGAATTCTGGATTCCGCCGTCTGCAAGACGGCAACGCCCGTCAGGGCGTTTTTTTAGTATTGATAAAACCTCCTGGTCGCTGGTCTGGCTAAAATCCAGATAAAACTGCCCAACGGCGTAAAACTCCTCCGGAGATTGCAGGCAGATAACCTTATGGGCCTCCCTTTTGAACAACTCCAGTGTTTCCGGCGGGGCCACGGGAACGGCTATTATAAGGCGGTCCGGTCGCAGTGTGTTTCCGGCGAACCTGGCGGCAGCCAGCATGGTGTAGCCGGTGGCCGCCCCGTCATCCACCAGTACAAGGGTTTTGTCGCTGAAATCGGGGTACTGGTCGCTTCCCCGGTACCCTGTCATTCTCCTGGATATCTCCCTTATTTCCTTTTCTATCATTTCCTCCAGCACAGCATCTTCGATTCCCAAAAATGAAATCATTTCCCGGTTTATAAAGGTGGACCCGTCCTGGGCCACGGCCCCCACGGCCACTTCCGGGTTAATGGGAGATCCTATTTTTCTGGGCACCACCAAGTCCAGAGGAGCCCCAATCTCATCGGCCACCCTGGCGCCAACCACCACCCCGCCCCTTGGAATGCAGAGCACAACAGCGTCTCCGGGGTTTAATTTCTTTATTTCCGACGCCAGATAAGAACCGGCTTCATCCCTGTCTTTAAAAATCATTTCCATCCCCACTCATTATAAGCTTAGTATACACACAATTTGACAGTATAGTAGCCGTGGTATAAAATTTTCAGTATAAGCGCCTTTTTCCCATATAAAGGCATACAGCTTGCTAATTGGGAGACTACTGCCTGGGGGTAATAATTTGGATAAATCCTACATAAAGAAAATACTGGAGAAGGTCTCCCTGGGCGAGCAGTCGGTGGACGCCGCCATGCGCCAACTGCAGCATCTGCCTTACACCGATCTCCGCTTTGCCAAAGTGGATAATCACAGATGCATCAGGTCGGGGTTCCCCGAAGTAATATTCTGCCCGGGCAAAACCACTGACCAGATTGCCGCCATTTTCAGCCATTTGACCCGGGTTTCGCCCCACTCCCCGGTACTGGCCACCAGAGCCGCCCCGGACATGCACCTGGAGGTTCAAAAAGCCGTTCCCGGGGCCTCCTATTACCAAACAGCCCGCTGCATAGTTCACGGCATGCCTGAAAAACCCCTGAGGCAAGGTATTGTTCTGGTTATCTGTGCCGGAACGGCTGATCTGCCGGTGGCCGAGGAGGCCGCCGTCTGCTGCCAGGTAATGGGTAACCCGGTGGAAAGACTGTATGACGTAGGGGTGGCGGGAATACACAGGCTCCTGGATAACCAGGAGTATATCCACAGGGCCAGTGTGCTAATAGTGGTGGCCGGCATGGAGGGCGCCCTGGCCAGCGTGGTGGGAGGATTGACCGATAAGCCCCTGATTGCGGTGCCCACCAGTGTGGGGTATGGCGCCAGCTTCGGAGGTCTGGCCGCCCTGCTGACCATGCTGAACAGCTGCTCGGCAGGCATCGGGGTAGTCAACATTGACAACGGCTTCGGGGCAGCAGCCCTGGCCAATTCCATAAACCGGCTGCAACGTCTCCCTACGGGCGACTAGCAGTAAGCCATCAGCTATCAGCAGTCAGTAAAATAACCGCCTTGTCGGCGGTGCCGTCTTGCAGACGGCAGGAGCCAGAAGCCAGAAAAAGCAAGCATGACCCTCAAGCGACATGCAGAGAGGGGGAGGGGTTTTAGTCCAGGCGGATGTTCCGGAGGCTGTTATCTGGCTCTTGGCGACAGAGCCGTACGGACTGCCGAACCGGCTGCAGGACGCAGCCGGTAGCCGGAATCGACGCATGGATGCGGCGTTGGAGGCGGTCGGCAGTCCGTTAGGCGACGAGCTTAGAGCCAGTTCAGCCGGAGGATAAGTAGATCGGACTCAAACCCCTCCACCGGCCACAGAGTGACCCAGGAGCTTCCCTTAAGCGACCCCGGAGGAACCAGGGCACAACAGGACTTTAGCGCTTTAATGCTTTAATGCGTCATATACTTTCCTAAACGATAAAAAAGAGGCTGACAGCCTGAACCCGGGGGCGTACTTAATGTTCAAAGGAAGGTTAACCTGTTTTGTGCTCATCGCCGCTGTCTATATGGCGGCGGCTGTTTTCACTGCGGGGTGCGGCCAAACCGCTGCCGGGGGGGACAAAAAAAATCTCAGGGACACTGAAGAGGTTTCTGCAAAAACTGCCGTACAGCCGCCGGCCATAAAAAAGCTGACAGAGAAAGACCTTTCACTGCTGCCGCCGGACATCAGACGCATTAAAGAAAGGGGCAGTCTCATGGTGGCCATGTACCGGCAGGACCGGCCCCCTTTTTTCTATAACGATGACCAGGGGCAGCTGGCGGGAATTGATGTCACCCTGGCCCGGGATATAGCAAGGTGGCTGGAAGTGGACGCGGTTTTTGACCGTCAGTCCGGGTCCTTTGACGAGGTGGTGGACAGGGTGGCTTCCGGTCAGGCCGATATAGCCGTCTCTAAATTGAGCGTAACCCTTTCACGAGCCCAGAGGGTCCGCTTTACCCAGCCCTATGTGGTTTTTCACCAGGCCCTGCTGGTAAACCGCCTGGCCCTGACGGCTCTGGAATCAAAGCACCCGAACAGGGAGCCGCTGGACGTGATTATTAATTCCTCACAGAAAATAGGGGTGCGTAAGGCCACTTCATACGTCGAGTACGGCGGGATACTTTTCCCCAATTCTGAAATCACCGCCTTCGCCCAACTGGAGGAACTGATTGAAGCAGTACGGGAGGGAAAGGTGCTGGCGGCCTTTTACGACGAGTTCGAACTAAAAAATGCAGTGGATAAAAATCCAAGGCTTTCTATTTATACCAGGCTGTTTGTGATCAAGGACCGCATCGATCCCATTGCCCTGGCGGTGGCGCCGGAAGACGGGCAGCTCCTGGCCTGGCTTAACCTGTACCTGGATATTATGAGACGGGATCTATTGATTGATCAACTGCTGGACAAATACAGCGGAGGGGCAAAATGACGCCACCGGCAGGAAAGAGGTTTGCTATCAACCGGGATTTGCTGAAAAACCCCTGGGTAATTATACTGGGCATGGCTGCCGGTATTATGACGGGTATGTTTAACAAGAACCTGGCTCTCAAGCTGGCTCCCATAGGGGACGCCTACCTGTCGTTTTTAAGCATGTGCGTTATTCCCATTATGGCCACCGCTGTCATTACAAGCTTCGGCCGGCTGTTCAGGGCCAGGGAGGCAAGTTTCTTTTTAAGGCGCATAATTGTTGTTTTTCTGCTGGGATTGCTGATTACAAGCTCTATCGGCATGTTTGCGGCAGTCGCCGGCAAGCCCGGCCAACTGGAACCCCATTCCCTGGACAAACTGGGGAAGGTGCTGATTCAGTTTGAGAGGGACAATCCCGGGAATAACACCGTAGGAAAGGAGTCCTTCGGTTTTTACGAATTTTTGAAAATGATTATTCCGGCCAATATTTTCAATGCCCTTTACGAGGGAAAAAACCTGCAGATATTGTTTTTTTCCATTGTTTTGGGGCTTTCTCTGGGGATATTGCCCTCGGAGAAAGCCGATCAAATGCTGGACTTCACCGAGGTGGTTTTTAAAGCTTTTGAGAAGGCTATTGTTCTGGCCATGTATGTTCTTCCCCTGGGGCTGTTCTGCATGTTGGCCGGCCAGATCGCCCAGGCCGGCATGGATATTCTTAAGGCCATGACCAAATTTGTGGTGATTATCCATATTACCGGCCTTGCACTGGTTTTGCTGGGGTTCGCAGTGATTTCCGCAGCCTCAAAAAAGCCGTTTATACAAACACTCAGAGACCTTCGGGAACCTCTGATTATAGCCTTTGGCACCCGCAACAGCTATGCCGCCATGCCTGCGGTTTTCGACACACTGAGGGATAATTTCAGCCTGAACCAAAATCTGATCAACCTGGTGGTGCCGCTTAGCATTGTCATCTGCCGGTACAGCATGGTGGTGGTCTTCACCATTGGCGCAGTATTTATGGCCCAGCTTTACAACATGCAGTTAGGCATTGACCAGTATTTTTTCATATTGCTTGTTTCAGTATTGGCCGCTGTTGCCGGGGCGGGAGCTCCCAGCGTGGTGGCCCTTTCCATGATTGCCATTGTCCTGGCCCCCCTGGGCCTGCCCTCAGGGGCTGCCATTGTGCTGCTGCTGGCCGTTAACGCTATAATCGACCCAATTCTCACCATCATTAACATTCAGTTAACCTGTGCGGCCGCCATTTTAATTGGGCGGGAGGGGCAGGAGAGAAGTGAAATTGCGGCTGAAGGGTCAATCTAAAAACCCGGCTTTTTTTGAGAGGAGGTGCGCGGTTGAGTGGTGGAATTTTCCGCAAGGTGTCTCTGGAGAGACTCTCATCCCCGGAACAGCTTGACCAGCTGGTTTCGGTAACCAATCCGAGGGCATGGTTTGCCCTGATAGCCATTGGCTGTATCCTGGCTGCTTCCCTTTTATGGGGCATTTTTGGCAGTGTTCCCACCAGGGTCAGCGGGCAGGGCATTATTATCAAGAGTTTTGGAGTGCACAATATAGCTCATACCGTGGGCGGGCAGATTTCCGACGTAAGGGTATCGGTGGGCGATCTGGTAAAAAGGGGTGACGTGGTGGCCAGGATCGATCAGCCTGATCTGGTTGGGCAGATCAACGACCTGAAGACCGGGCTTGAGCATCTGAAAAAGCTTGAGGTGTCAGGATTCAGCCCGGGCGGAGAAAAAAACCCGGGGTCGGAGCTATCCGGGCTGTACGACCTGATCAGGAAGATTAGAGAGGCCAGGTCGTCTTTACCGTACGAGGAGGCCAACTATAAAAGCGCGGTCTCGGGAAGGCAGTATGAAATCGGAAGGGCTGGGATCAGCCTGGAACAGGCCAGGATCAACGAAGAAAACAGGCAGAATTACGTGAATAAGCTTACCGGTCTTTATGAAACCGGCGTTATTTCCGAAAATGAGCTGACCAACGCCAGAAAGGATCTGGATCTGGCCCGTCTGGAGAGCCGCGCGGCGGCCGAGGAACTGGCCAAGCTGTCGGCTGGAGAGTGGCAGGAAACCGTTATCACCTACAAGGCGAAGCTGCAGCAGGCGCAGCTGAACGTTCAGCTCCTGGAGGAACAGTTCGCCACCACAAAGGCAATGAATATATCTGAAACCGAAAAGAAAATCAAAAAGCTGCAGGACGATCTCAATCTGAAGGCGGCAGTTGTTTCCAGGGTCGATGGCCGGGTGCTGGAGGTGCAGGCCCGGAAGGGAGACCTGATTCAGCCGGGGGCAAATCTGGTCAGCCTGGAGCGCATGGGAAATACCGTTAAATTGGAAGTTATTATTTATGCGAAGGCTGAGGAGGGCAAAAACATATTGCCGGGAATGGAAGCCCAGATCAGCCCCAGCACGGTTAAGAAGGAAGAGTATGGATTCATGCTGGGGAGGGTGGTTTCGGTTTCCGAGTATCCCGCCACCGCCCAGGGAATGATGATCTCCCTGGGGAGTAAGGATCTGGTGTCGAAGCTTTCAGGTGAGGGCGCCCCGCTGGAGGTGCGCATTGACGTAATTACAGACGAGAGCACCGTGAGCGGCTATAAGTGGTCTTCATCCAAGGGGCCGCCACTGAAAATAAACAGCGGCACGCTTTGTAACGGAACGGTGACTGTGAGTGAGCTGCGGCCTATCAGCATGGTTATACCAATGGCTAAGAAAGCTCTATCGATCTATTGATTGGCTGGCGGATGGGGGTTATTTGCAATGAAGGTAAAGCCGGAACAACGGATCAAGGTCCCCGCCGTACTGCAGATGGAGGCGGTGGAGTGCGGAGCGGCATCTCTGGCCATGATCCTGGCGCACTGGGGGAGGCACGTACCCCTTGAAGAGCTTCGCCTTGCCTGCGGGGTTTCCCGTGATGGCAGCAAGGCCAGCAATATTATGAAGGCGGCCAGAAAATACGGCCTGGAAGCAAAGGGTTACCGGAAAGAGCCCGACTCGGTAAAAGAAATGCAGTTTCCCATGATTATTCACTGGAATTTTAATCACTTTCTGGTGTTGGAGGGGTTTCAAAACGGAAAGATATTTCTTAACGATCCCGTAATGGGCCCAAGAAAAGTATCGGAAGAGGAATTTGACCAGTCCTTTACCGGGGTTGTTATGGTCTTCAAGCCTGGTCCGGATTTCTTAAAAGGGGGAGAAAAGCCCAGTATTGTAACCGCTTTAAAGAAAAGACTGAAGGGGTCGGAAATCGCCCTTACCTACGTTATCCTGGTGGGACTGGCCCTGGTTATCCCCGGTCTGCTTATACCGGTGTTTTCAAAAATATTCGTTGATGACATATTGCTGGCCAACAAGCAAA
>Ga0209347_1001581_pt1 | contig 35555 bp, 26 predicted proteins | sample AutmiccommuBRH23_FD_187382 | JGI IMG/M metagenome (GOLD analysis project Ga0209347, IMG submission 187382) | Deep subsurface microbial communities from Mt. Terri, Switzerland - Autotrophic microbial communities BRH/23 (SPAdes) (version 2) | ecosystem: Environmental > Aquatic > Deep subsurface >...
GTCGAGCGCATCGATCATGTGCAGGTAGTGGGCCCAGGTCTCGGCCCAGTCCTCCCAGGGATGCGAGCTTGCATACGCCGACACATGCCGCAGCGACCAGTCGGGCGGCGGCCCCTGGGCGTGATGGCGCTCGAGCGCGGCCGTGTAGTCCTCGCGCTCGTCGCCGAAGATCCGGCGGAACTCGTCGATGCGGTCGGTGCCCTCGATCAGCAGCATCCAGTAGTAGTGGCCGCTTTCGTGACGCAGGTGGCCCAGCAGCGAGCGATAGGTCTCGTCCATGGCCTGGCGCTGGCGCTCGCGCTCCACGGCATCGGCCTCGCCCACGGCGATGGTGATGACGCCGTCGAGATGGCCGGTGAGCGCGTCGTTGATGAAGTCGAACGTCAGCGGCCCCTTGCCTGACGGCGCCCCATCGAGCGGCAGCCCGAACCGCATGAGCGAGTAGACGAGGCGCTTCTTGGCGTGCTCGAAATCGCCCCAGGCACGCACGTTGGCCGGGTCGGCGAGGTTGGGAATAGTGCGGTTGAGGACGCAGGCATCGCAAAACCCGCTTTCGGAATCGCTGGTGACGAGCCAGTTGCAGACACCGTGCGCCTCGTTGGCGCAGTAGGCAATCGGCGGCGAGCCGCGCCTGACCTCATGCAGGAGCTTGTCCCGGCCCGGAGCCAGCGCGGCCATCTCCAGCTTGCCGGGATGAAATCCGAGCGCATGCCCGCAGTAAAGACAACGGACGTTCTCGAAGTAGACGGTATTTCCGCAAGCGCCGCACTTGAATTTCTTCAATTCTGTCTCAGCTCCATCACCGCTCGGCATCTGTCGATTTTCACGCCAGCGGATCGCATTACCTCCGGACGGTGCTCAATTTCAATGCAGCAAGCCCGCTTTGCAGGCAATGCTTGATCTTCGTGTGTGGGCGAAACTGATCTATGCTGGCGTCGTTGCACTGCACAAGAGACAAAAAACACGCATAGCGGGCACGAATGACGCTCCACGTCGCTCTCACGCATCGAACTGCTTACCACTACGACAAGGTAATCGGTATGGGATCGCAGGTAATACGCCTGCGTCCGGCTCCCCATTGCCGCACCCCGATCCTGAGCTACTCACTCCAGCTCTCTCCCAAGCTCCACTTCATCAACTGGCAGCAGGACCCGTTCGCCAACTACTGCGCCCGAGTCGTGCTGCCGGAGAAGACCGACCACTTCACCGTCACCGTCGACCTGGTGGCGGACATGGCGGTCATCAATCCGTTCGACTTCTTCCTCGAGGAGTCGGCGCGCGAGTGGCCGTTCGCCTACGATCCCGAGCTCAAAAAGGAGCTCACGCCCTACCTCGAGGCCGCGCCGCCCGGCCCCTTGCTCAAGAAGTTTCTGGCGGGCGTCGATCGCAGCACGGCCGGCACGGTCGACTTCCTATGCGATCTAAACCGGCGCCTGCACGGCATGGTCGAATACTGCGTGCGCATGGAGCCCGGCATCCAGACGCCGGAGGAAACGCTGCAGAAAGCCTCCGGTTCCTGCCGCGACTCGGGCTGGCTTTTGGTGCAGATCCTGCGCCACATCGGATTCGCTGCGCGGTTCGTATCGGGCTACCTGATTCAGTTGCGCCCCGACATCAAATCGCTCGACGGTCCGACTGGCGCCGAAGCCGACTTCACCGATCTGCACGCGTGGGCCGAGGTCTACATTCCCGGCGCCGGCTGGATCGGGCTCGATCCCACCTCCGGGCTGCTTGCTGGCGAGGGCCACATTCCGCTCGCCGCTACGCCGCAGCCGTCCAGTGCCGCACCGATCACGGGCGCGCACGAGCCGGCGGAGGTGTCGTTCTCCTTCGACATGAAGGTGACGCGCGTTGCTGAAACCCCGCGCGTCACGCTGCCCTACAGCGATGCGCAGTGGGACGCCGTGCTCGCCGCCGGCGACAAGGTCGATGAGCAGCTCAACAGGGGCGACGTGCGTCTCAGCATGGGTGGCGAGCCGACGTTCGTCTCCATCGACGACATGGAAGGGGCGGAGTGGAACACCGCCGCCGTCGGTCCGACCAAGCGGCACTATGCCGAGACGCTGGTGCGGCGCCTGCAGCAGCGGTTCGCGCCGGGCGCGCTCCTGCACTACGGCCAGGGCAAATGGTATCCCGGCGAGCCGCTACCGCGTTGGGCGTTCGCGCTCTACTGGCGTGGCGATGCCGAGCCGTTATGGAGCAATCCCGATCTCGTCGCGCGCGAGCATGCGCCACCGAACGCGACGATCGAAGACGCAAATCGGCTGATGACGGCCCTGTGCGAGCAGCTCGGATTGCCGAGCGATAGCGCCATGCCGGCCTATGAGGACGCGGCCTACTACGCGCTGGTCGAGCAGAAGCTGCCGATGGGCGTGATGCCCGAGGACAACAAGCTCTCCGATCCGGCCGAGCGCGCGCGCCTCGTGCGGGTGTTCGAGCGCGGGCTCGACGCCCCCGCCAGCTACGTGCTGCCGGTCCAGGTCTGGCACGCGCCCGATCTCGGCCGCCGCTGGGTCACCGAGCGCTGGGGCATCCGCCGCGGCAAGCTGTTCCTGGCGCCGGGCGATTCGCCCAGCGGCCTGCGTCTGCCGCTGTCGTCGCTCTCGATCGTTACGCCGGTCCAGTATCCGCACGTGCTTCCGCGCGATCCCTTCGGCGACATGTCGCCGCTGCCCGAACGTAACATTCTCGTGCAGCAACGCCGCGGCATCACCCTGCAGCAGCCGCCGGTTCCTCCGCCGACAGGTCCGAGCGAAATATATGGGTCTGTCCGCACCGCGCTCACGATCGAGCCGCGCGACGGGCATTTGTGCGTGTTCCTGCCGCCAGTCTCCGACGCGCTCGACTTCGCCGCTCTGACCGCGGCCATCGAGGAGGCGGCCGCCGCGACCAAGCTGCCGGTCCACATCGAGGGTTATCCGCCACCGCCCGATCCGCGCATCAACGTCATCAAGGTGACGCCCGATCCGGGCGTGATCGAGGTCAACATCCATCCGGCGCGGAGCTGGAAGGAGGTCGTCTCCATCACCTCCGGCGTCTACGAGGAGGCGCATCACTCGCGCCTCGGCACCGAAAAGTTCCTGCTCGACGGACGCCACACCGGCACCGGCGGCGGCAACCACATCGTCATGGGCGGCATGACGCCGTCCGACAGCCCGTTCTTGCGCCGTCCCGACCTGCTCGCCTCGATGGTCAACTACTGGCAGAACCATCCCTCGCTCTCGTATCTGTTTTCCGGCCTCTTCATTGGCCCGACGAGCCAGGCGCCGCGCATCGATGAGGCGCGCAACGAATCGCTCTACGAGCTGGAGATCGCGCTCAAGCAGATACCCGATCCGGGCGCCGGCACGGTTCCGCCCTGGCTCGTCGATCGCATCTTCCGGCATCTCCTCGTCGACGTGACGGGCAACACCCATCGCGCCGAAATCTGCATCGACAAGCTCTATTCGCCCGACGGTCCCACCGGCCGGCTCGGCCTCGTCGAACTGCGCTCGTTCGAGATGCCCCCGCATGCGCGCATGAGCCTGGTGCAGCAGCTCCTGATCCGCGCGCTGATCGCCATGTTCTGGGAGACGCCCTACCACGGCAAGGTGATCCGCTGGGGCACGGCGCTGCAGGACCGCTTCATGCTGCCCCACTACGTCTGGGGGGACTTCTCCGAGGTCGTCGCCGACCTGAAGAGCGCGGGCCTGCCCATCGACCTGGAATGGTTCCGGCCGCACTACGAGTTCCGCTTCCCGCGCATCGGCGGGGTGGTTGCAGGAGGCGTCGAGCTGGAGCTGCGCGAGGCGCTGGAGCCCTGGCATGTGCTGGGCGAGGAGGGAACGGCAGGCGGCACCGCGCGCTATGTCGATGCCTCGCTGGAGCGCATTCAGGTTTCGACGCGCGGACGCGTGGACGAGCGTTACGTCATCACCTGCAACGGGCGCGTGCCTCCGCTGTCGCCCACGGGCACGTTCGGGGAGCAGGTGGCGGGCGTGCGCTTCCGCACCTGGCAGCCGGCTTCGAGCTTGCATCCTACGATCGCGCCGCACGTGCCGCTGACATTCGACGTCATGGACACCTGGACCGGGCGCTCGGTCGGCGGCTGCCGCTATCACGCCACCCATCCGGGCGGGCGCAATTTCGAGGTGTTTCCGGTCAATTCCTACGAGGCCGAGGGACGTCGCCTTGCCAGATTCGAGCGTATGGGCCACAGCGCCGAGCCGTTCTCGCCCACCCCGCCGGAGGTCAATCCGGAGTATCCGCTCACCCTCGACTTGCGGCGCTGATCAATTGATCAGTTGATTAAACGGGGGCAGGATGGTCACACACGCGATTTGAATCGCATTTTTGCGGACTTGTCGGAGCTGGTGCGCTTATCATCGAACCGGTATTTTCCAATCCTCCATGATTTGAGCGCAGACTAGTCCGCCACACGCAACGCCACGGCGCCACCGTCCATGAACCTAAAAGCGCGGATCGCGCCCTCGCCGGAACAAGAGCTCATCGCCTCCTACGCGAGCCTCCTTGAGGGCGGCTACGACGAGCTTATGGACGCCAACGGCGAGGTCCGCCCGCACTGGCGCAACTTCATCGCGGCATTGTCCGCGCTTCCCCGCGACGAGCAGATCCAGCGTGCCGACGGATTGAACCGCCGGGTGCGCGAGATGGGCATCGCGCACGACATCTTCTCCGATCCGACGCAGACGGGAACGCGCTGGCAGATCGATCTCGTCCCGCTCATCGTGGGCTTCGAGGAATGGTGCACGCTGCAGGAGGCCATCGTCCAGCGCGCGCGCCTGTTTAACGCCATCCTCGCCGACGTCTACGGCAGCCAGCGCCTGATGCGCGATGGGCTCATTCCGCCGGGCCTCGTGTTCGCAGACACCGCCTACCTGAGCGCCTGTCAGAACGTGATGCCCGAGAGCGGGCACCTGCAGTTCTACGCCGTCGACCTCGCGCGCGACACCAGCGGACGCTGGCGCGTCATCGACAATCACACCGAGACGCCGGCCGGCGCGGGCTATGCGCTCGCTAACCGCGTCGTGCACACGCATGTCGCCGGCGACCTGTTCAAGAGCTGCAACGCGATCCGGCTAGCCGCGTTCTTCCAGCGCCTGCAAGCGAGCCTCACCCAGCAGACCGGGCGGCGCGATCCGCGCATCGCGCTGCTGACGCCCGGACCGTTCCACGAGGACTATTTCAGTCACGCTTATCTGGCGCGCTATCTCGGCTACCTGCTGGTCGAGGCGGGCGATCTGCGTACCGCCGGCGACCGCCTGTTCCTGAAGACGCTGGAAGGCCTCAAACGCATCGACCTCATCGTCCGCTGCGTCGACGGTGCGGGCGCCGATCCCCTCGAGCTCGACGCCACCCAATACTACGGCCCGCCGGGCTTGGTGCAGGCCTACCGCAAGTCGCCCGAGCTGGTGCGCAACGCGCTCGGCGCCGCGTTCGCCCAGAACCGCGGGCTCGGCAGCTACCTCGCCCCCGTCTGTCAGGCGCTGTTGGGCGAGGAGCTGAAGATCGCCGATACGCCGCGCTGGTGGCTCGGCGATGCGGCCGCGCGCGAGCATGTGCTCGCCAACCTCGACCGCATGGTGATCCGGTCCGCGCAGGAGGGAACCGGGCGTCCCGGCGGCGCCAAGTTCGGCCAGGTGACCTCCACGCTCACGCCTTCCGAGCGCGCGGCGCTGCTGCAGGAGATCTCTCTCAACGCCAATCTGCTGGTGGCAGAGGAGAAGTTCGGTTTCGCAACCACGCCGTCGTTCGCGCCGCAGGGCCTGGTGCCGCAACCGTTTGCGGTGCGCGTGTTCGTGGCCGCGGGCGAGGACGGCTTCACGCTGCTTCCCGGCGGCATCGCGCTGACGCTCGATCCGGGCCGCGCCGTCTCCTTGAGCGCACCCGATGCACGCACCCGCGACGTCTGGGTCGTCTCCGACGGCGAGACGCCGCCGCACCGCAGCCTCTGGCAACCCACCATCGCCACCGCCCGCGTGCAGCGCTCGCAGCGCGTGATCCAGAGCCGCGTCGCCGACGACCTGTTCTGGCTCGGCCGCTATGGTGAGCGCTCCGACTGGATCATGCGCGTGTTGCGCAGCGCCCTGCAGCGCCTGGAGCAGGACTATAATCTCTCCGACAGCAGCGGCGCGGCGCGCGCCTGCCTCGAAGCCCTGCTGACCAACGACGAGGTGACGGGCCTGCCGCCGCGCGAGGTTTCCAACGCCGTCGCGATCGAGCGGATGGCGCACCTCCTGATCTCGGCCAAGGACGGCAAGCGCACGCTCGACAAGACGGTCGGCAGCCTCTACCGCGTCGCCAACCTCACGCGCGATCGCCTCTCCTTCGAAGGCTGGCATGCCTTGAGCCGCTTCGGCCCGGAGGAGGAATGGCGCCGCTCCATCATGTCGGCGCGGCCCGAGGCGGCCTTCGATCTGCTCGAGGACGGTTTGAGCTGGCTCGCCGCGTTCTCCGGCCTCATGCACGAGAACATGACGCGCAACTACGGCTGGGCCTTCATCGACATGGGCCGGCGGCTGGAGCGCGCCTACAACCTGTGCCAGGCGATCTTGTCGCTGTTCTCCAAAGGGCTCGACCGCGAGGAGGAGACGGGACGGCTGGTGTTCCTGCTCGAGCTTGCCGACAGCTTCATCACCTACCGCTCGCGCTACCGCCTCGACCCGATGCTGGCGCTGGTGCTCGACCTGCTCCTGCTCGACGAGACCAACCCGCGCAGCCTCGCCTACCAGCTCTCCGCCGTCTCCAGCCATCTCGCCGCTCTGCCGCAATCCAAGCAGGGCGCCGGCCTCACCGAGGAACGCCGGCTCATCTTGTCAATGCTGACGTCGTCGCGGCTTGCCGAGGTGGAGCGCTTTGCCGAGGACGAGACGCGCGAGCTATTGCAGGCGGCGATGCGCGAACAGATCCAGCTGCTGCCGCAACTCACCACCGCAATCGAGCGCCGCTACTTCAATCTGACAGACGAGCAACCGCACCGCGTGCACACCAGGTCCGATCCTAGGCCATGATCTGCGAGCCATGATCTACGATGTGAGCCATAAGACGGTCTATTGCTACTCCACACCCGTGGTGCAGTCGCAGCACGTGGTGCGCATGTCCCCGCGCGTGGTCAGCCACCAGGTCGTCAAGAGCCACACGCTTCTGGTCGAGCCCGCGCCGACCATCCGCGCCGAGCGCGAGGACTACTACGGCAACCGCGTCGTCATGCTCGACATCGAGCAGGAGCACGACGAGCTCATCGTGCACTCCAAGAGCACGGTCACGGTCACGCCCGCGCCTGAGGTTGTGCTGGGCGACAGCCCAGCCTGGGAGAAGGTCAGCACGCTCGTTGCCGAACCCAGGCCCGCCTGCGGCCTCGACGTGGTGCTCTACACCTGCGCCTCGCGCAACACCCGCCCGACCGTCGAGATCGTCGACTACGCCCGGGTGTCGTTCACGCCGGAGCGCCCCGTGCTCGATGCGGCGTGGGATCTCATCACGCGCATCTACGACGACTTCACCTTCGACGCCACGGCGACCGACGTCTCCACGCCGGTGACGCAGGTGCTGAAGCAGCGCCGCGGCGTCTGCCAGGATTTCTCCCACCTGGCGCTCGCGTGCCTGCGCGCCATGCGTCTGCCCGCGCGCTATGTCAGCGGTTACATCCTGACCCGGCCGCCGCCTGGCCAGACCAAGCTCGCCGGCGCTGACGCCTCGCACGCGTGGATCTCGGTCTGGTCGCCGGAGGCAGGCTGGGTCGACTTCGATCCCACCAACGGTCTGATGCCGCGCGACGAGCACATCACCATTGCGTATGGCCGAGACTACGACGACGTGAGCCCGATCAGCGGCATACTGTTGGGCGGCAACGAGCACTCGGTTGCGGTCGGCGTTGACGTGTTGCCGGCCGCCTGAAGCCAACCCGTTGAATTCGTTACGTCCTGGTAAGCCGAGCTTACGACGCGCCGCTTTATGCTTCACCACGCCTGCATGCGTCTTCCGCGGTTGCGCCGCGGGCGTGGCAGCGCGTCACTTGACTTGGCGCGCGCGGCTCCCTTAATTTGCAGTTGCAAATCATTTGCAACTAGCGTCGGCAAAATCGACGACGGGGGCTGGTTTTCTCGGGGCCAGCGTCGTAGCGACAACTGTGTGGGAGCCTTGCTTGACGGACACGATACCTCGGACACACGTACGATCTGCATTGGTCGGCGTTGTCCTGTTGCTGGCGGCTCTTGGCCTGTCAGCCTGTTCGGTGGACGAAACCCATAAGACATTCCGTGTCGTCACCACCTTCACGGTAATCAAGGACATCGCTCAGAACGTCGCCGGCGATGCGGCTGTCGTGGAGTCGATTACCAAGCCGGGCGCCGAGATTCACGGCTACCAGCCCACTCCTCAGGACATCGTCAAAGCCCAGTCGGCCGATCTCGTCATATGGAATGGCATGAATCTCGAGCGCTGGTTCGAGAAGTTCTTCCAGAACGTTTCCGACGTACCGAGCGTTATCGCCAGTGAAGGCGTTAAGCCCATCAGCATCAGTGGCGGCGCCTACGACGGCAAGCCGAACCCGCACGCCTGGATGTCGCCGGAGAACGCCCTGATCTACGTGGAGAACATCCGCAAGGCCCTGGTCGAGCACGATCCGAAGAATGCCGACAAGTACAACGCCAATGCCGCCGCTTATGCAGCCAATATCAAGGAGATGGACGCGCCCTTGCGACAACGCCTCGCGTCGATCCCGAAGGACAAGCGCTGGCTCGTCACCAGCGAAGGTGCGTTCAGCTACCTGGCGCGCGACTACGCCTTCAAGGAGCTTTTCCTCTGGCCGATCAACGCCGAGCAACAAGGCACGCCCCAGCAGGTGCGCAAGGTCATCGACGAGGTGCGCGAGCATGACGTCCCGGTCGTCTTCAGCGAGAGCACAGTATCCGACAAGCCGGCCCGCCAGGTCGCCAAGGAAACCGGCGCGCGCTACGGAGGTGTGCTCTATGTGGATTCGCTCAGCGACACTGGCGGCCCTGTCCCGACCTATATCGACCTGCTTAAAGTGACGGTTGGCACCATTGCCAAGGGTTTCGGTACATGACCGACATCGCCTACAAACCAGCCAATCACTCCGGTGGGCCGGGGGTCTCGCTTTCGGTGCGCGACGTGTCGGTCACCTATCCGAGCGGCGTCACGGCCTTGAAGGACGCCTCGTTCGACCTCACGGGCGGAACGATCTGCGGCCTGGTCGGTGTCAACGGCAGTGGCAAGTCCACCCTTTTCAAATCCATCATGGGCTTCGTCTCGCCGACGAGCGGTGAGGTGCGCATTGCGGGAATGCCGGCGCGCGAGGCGTTGCGGAGAGGGTACGTCGCCTACGTCCCGCAAAGCGAGGAGGTCGACTGGAATTTTCCCGTTCTCGTCGAGGACGTGGTGATGATGGGCCGATACGGCCACATGAATTTCCTGCGCATCCCTTCGGCCAACGACCGGCGCAAAGTTGATGAGGCGCTGGATCGCGTCGGGATGCAGGCCCTCAGGCAACATCAGATCGGTGAATTGTCGGGTGGACAGAAAAAGCGAGTCTTCCTTGCGCGTGCGTTGGCGCAAGAGGGACGCATCATTCTTCTCGACGAGCCTTTCACCGGCGTTGACGTCAAGACCGAGACCGCCATCATCGACCTCATGCGGGAGCTTCGCGCGAGCGGCCATCTGATGCTCGTGTCGACCCACAATCTGGGCAGCGTGCCGGACTTCTGCGATCAGGTCGTGCTCATCAACCGTGAGGTTCTGGCCGTCGGGCCGACCGCGCGCACCTTCACCCAGAAGAACCTGGAGCGCGCGTTCGGCGGCGTCCTGAGGCGTTTCAGCCTCGGGGGCGAGAAGCTGCACGACGACGACGATCGGCGCACGCTCACCGTCATCAGCGACGACGAAAGCCCGCTGGTCTACTACGGCGACCGTAACAACGTCGATGCTCCCGTGCCCAGCCACGAGGAGGACGAGAAATGAGCGAGCTTCTCGTCCCCTTCGAGTACGACTACATGCTGAAGGCGATGTTCGTCAGCGCGCTCGTCGGGGCGGTGTGCGCGTTTCTCTCCGCCTACCTGATGCTCAAGGGTTGGTCGCTGATCGGCGACGCGCTCGGCCACTCGGTGGTGCCGGGTGTCGCGGGAGCCTACATGCTCCACCTCCCCTATGCGGCGGGCGCCTTCTTCGCAGGCCTGCTTGCAGCATTGGGCATGGCGCTCGTGAAGCAGCGGACGCGGTTGCGCGAGGACGCCATCATCGGTCTTGTCTTCACGGCGTTCTTTGCCGCCGGTCTGTTGATGGCCTCGCTCTATCCGACGTCGGTGAGCATTCAAACCATCGTGCTCGGCAACATTCTCGGCATCTCCGATGCCGACGTGATCCAGGTCATAATTATCGCCTCGGTTTCGCTGGCGATCCTCATGGTGAAGTGGCGTGACCTGATGGTGGTGTTCTTCGACGAGAGCCACGCCCGCGCCATCGGCATCAATCCGAACGCATTGAAGATCCTGTTCTTCACGCTGCTCGCCGCATGCACGGTTGCCGCGTTGCAGACCGTCGGCGCCTGCCTCGTCATCGCCATGGTGGTGACGCCGGGTGCCACGGCCTATCTTCTGACCGACCGGTTCGGCCGGCTCTTGGTCCTGGCGGTCGCGATCGGCGCGTCGACCAGCTTCCTCGGCGCCTACATCAGCTACTTTCTCGATGGCGCCACCGGTGGCGTGATCGTCACCCTGCAAACGCTGGTCTTTCTGACGGCCTTCTACTTTGCTCCCAAGCACGGCGTGCTCGCGCGCCGCCGTGGACATCCCGGCGACGCAGCGGAGGGTATGGTTCCATGAGCGAGCTGTGGGACTTCTTCGTCGTGCCGCTGAGCTACGGATTCATGCAGCGCGCGCTCGCCGCCGCGATACTGATCGGAGCCGTGTGCTCGGTGCTCTCTTGCTATCTGGTCCTGAAGGGATGGTCGCTGATGGGCGACGCCGTCTCGCACGCGGTGTTGCCGGGCATCGTCATCGCGTTCGTGCTGGGGCTGCCGCTCGTGGTCGGCGCCTTCGCGGCCGGATTAGCCTGCGCCGTCTTCACCGGCTACATCAAGGAGAACAGCCGCGTAAAGGAGGATACGGTCATGGGCATCGTGTTCTCCGGCATGTTCGGCCTGGGCCTCGTGCTCTTCACCAAGGTCGAGACCGAGCAGCATCTGAGCCACATCCTGTTCGGCAACATCCTCGGCATCACACCCGCCGATCTCATTCAGGTGGCGATCATCGCAGGCGGCACGCTCTTGATCGTGCTCGCACGTCGCCGCGATCTCCTGCTCTATTGCTTCGACCCGCAGCACGCTCGCGCCATCGGTCTGCCGATCAGCGTCATTCACTATGCGCTGCTGACGTTGCTGGCGCTCACGATCGTCGCATCGATGAAGGCCGTCGGCATTATCCTGGTGGTGGCCATGCTGGTTGCACCCGGCGCCACGGCCTATCTGCTCAGCGACCGGTTCGAGCGCATGCTGGCCATTGCCGCGGGCACCTCCATCGGCTCAAGCGTGGTGGGAACGCTGGTCAGCTTCCATATTGATGGCGCGACCGGGCCGTGCATCGTCCTCATGCAGGCCTTCGTGTTCGTGCTCGCTTTCCTTTTCGCGCCGCGCCGCGGCGTCTTCGCGATGCGCCGCTCGACCTGATTACTCGGCCTTGATCCCCCTGGCCTTGATCACTCTGCCGGGGCCGGCGGCGGGGCCGTCGCGACGGCATCCCCCGCCTCGGCGCGATGCTCGCGTGCGATGTAGGTGTAGATCGCCGGCGTCACGAACAGCGTGAAGATCGTGCCCACCGTCATGCCGGCGGCGATGACGACGCCGATGGCGAACCGGCTCGCCGCGCCCGCGCCGGTGGCGAAGATCAGCGGCACCATGGCGATCACCATCGCAGCTGTCGTCATCAGGATCGGACGCAGTCGGACGGCGGCGGCGTGCTCGATGGCATCGCGGCGGCTGTAGCCTTCGTTGGCCTGCAGATGGTTGGCGTAGTCCACCATCAAGATGCCGTGCTTGGAGATGAGCCCGATCAGCGTGACGAGGCCGATCTGAGTGTAGATGTTAATCGTGGCGAGCCCGAACGTCAGCGGCAGCAGCGCGCCGAACAGTGACGTCGGCAGCGCGATCAGAATGATCAGCGGATCGCGGAAACTCTCGTACTGGGCCGCGAGCACCAGATAGATGACGATGAGCGCGAACACGAAGGTGACGACGAGACGGCTGCCCTCCTGTACGTACTGGCGGCTCTCGCCCTGGAAGTCGTAGGTGAAGCCTTCCGGGAAGACCTCCGTCGACTTCGCCTTGAGGAAGTCGATCACCTCGCCCACCGTGCGGCCGGGGAAGGGCACGCCCTGCAGAATGGCGGAGTTGAGCTGCTGGAAGCTCGTCAGCGCGTTGGGCTGCACCGATTGGCGCACGTCCACCACGGTTGACAGCGGCACGAGCTGGCCTGAGGTGGTCTTGACCTCGTATCGCTTGATCCAGTCGGGCGTGAGCCGGAACTCGCGCGGCACCTGCGGAATGACCTGGTAGCTACGGCCGTAAAGGTTGAAGCGGTTGACGTAGTTGCCGCCGAGCAGCGTCGCCAGCGAGGCGCCGATGTCCTGCATGGTGATGCCGAGGCGGTTGGCCTTGTCGTGGTTGATCTTCACCTCGATCTGCGGCGTGTCGAACTTCAAGTCGGTATCGCTGAAGATGAAGAGACCGCTTTCACGCGCCTCCTTCTGCATGTTGTCGAGCACCTGCGCGAGCTGCTCGTAGTCGGCCGTCGTGGTGATGACGAACTGCACCGGCGGGCCACCGGTGGAGCCGGGAAGCGCCGGCCGGCCGAAGGTCAGCACCTGACCGCCGGCGATGCTCGCCACCTTTGGCTGCAGCTCCTGCATGATCTGGGCCTGCGTGCGGTTGCGCTCCTCCCAGGGCTTGAACAGGATGCCCGCGAAGCCCTGGTGCACGTCGCCGCTCATGCCGTTGATGGCGAACACGTGCTCCTTTTCCGGCACGGTCTTGAACACGTCGTAGAGATGGCCGGTGACCTGCTCGATGTAATCGATGTTGCCGGCCGGCGGCGTCTTCACCAGGTTGAAGAGAATGCCCTGATCCTCTTCCGGCGCCAGCTCCTTTTGCGCGGTCACGTACATGAAGCCGGTCATGCCGATGACGCCGATCAGGACGAGCACCGTCACGGGGCGGTAGTTCAAGCTGCGCGTCAGGCGGCGCTGGTAGCGGTTCTTCAGGCCTTCGAACATGCGGTCGAGGAAGCGCACGAGCCGCCCGGCCGAGACCTCCGAGGTCAGCAGCTTGGAGCACATCATCGGCGATAGCGTCAGCGCGATGATGCCCGAGACGATGACCGCGCCCGCGAGCGTGAAGGCGAACTCGCGGAACAGCGCACCGGTGAGGCCCGAGACGAACCCGATCGGCGCGTAGACGGCCGCGAGCGTGATCGTCATCGAGATCACGGGCACGGCGATCTCGCGCGCGCCCGACAGCGCCGCGTCGAACGGTGTCGCTCCCTCCTCGATGTGGCGGTGGATGTTCTCCACCACCACGATGGCGTCGTCGACGACAAGGCCGATGGCCAGCACGAGGGCGAGCAGCGTCAAAAGGTTGATCGAATAGCCGAGCGCCAGGAGCGCGAACATCACGCCGATCAGCGATAGCGGGATGGTCACGATCGGGATCAGCGTGGAGCGCAGGCTGCCCAGGAACAGGAAGATGACGACGATGACGATCACCGCCGCCTCGATAAGCGTCTTCTCGACCTCGGCGATCGAGGCGTCGATGAACTTGGTGGAATCGTAGGCGATCGCCGCCTTCATGCCCGGCGGCAGCTCGCGCTCGATGTCCGGGAAGGTCTTGCGGACATCCGAGATGACGGTCAGTGGGTTGGCAGTCGGCGTGGAATAGATGCCGATGAACACCGCCTTGAGGCCGTCGAACACCGACGAGGAGTCGACGTTCTCGGCACCGAGCGCGATGTCGGCGATGTCGTCGAGGCGCACGAGCGCGTCGCCGCGGGCGGCGACGATCAGCTCGCCGAAGGCTTCCGCACTGGCAAGCGACGTCTCGGCGTTGATGGTCGTCTGTACGAAGTCGCCTTTGATCTGACCCGCCGCGGTGGTGAAGTTGTTGGCGGCGAGCGCAGCGCGCACCTGCATGGGCGTGATGCCGAGCGCGGCCATCTTCTGCGGGTCGAGCCAGATGCGCATGGCGAAGGTCTGGCCGCCGAGGATCTGCGCATTGGCGACGCCGTCGACCGTCTGCAGCTTGGGCTGCACCACGCGCGTCAGGTAGTCGGTGATTTGCGAGCTGGTCAGCACGTCGGAGTTGAACGACAGATACATCAGCGCCGTCGACTCGCCCGTCTGCTTGATGACGACCGGGTCCTGCGACTCCGGCGGCAGCACGCTTTTCACCTGATTGACCTTGGCGAGCACGTCGGTGACGGCGCGGTCGGGATCGGCGTTGAGGCGCAGGTTGAGCGTCACCGTGGAGACGTTCTGGCGCGAGCTCGACGTCAGCGTGTCGATGCCTTCCGCGCTGGCGACCGCCTGCTGGATCGGAACGGTGATGAAGCCCTTGATCACGTCGGCGTTGGCGCCGGGATAGGTCGTGGTGATCGTGATCGTGGTGTTGGAGAGCTCCGGATATTGGCGCACGGGCAGATTGAACGCCGCGCTCAGGCCGATCAGAAGGATCAGCAGGCTCACCACCGTGCTCAGCACGGGCCGCCGGATGAAGATGTCTGTAAACGACATGGCGCGGAGCCTTTGCTACTGCAATGGAAGCGTTGCGGGAGGCTTCAGCTCCTGGGAGTTGTCAATTCTCACCGCGGCGCCGTTGGAGAGCTTGATCTGGCCGGAGGTGACGACTTGCTCGCCCGGCTTCAGCCCCTCGGTGATGGCGACGCGATCGCCGCGAACCTGCCCGGTCCTGACGAAGCGGCGCTCGGCGACAAGCGCCGGCTCGGCGGTCTCGTCGGTGCTGGCCGTAACCTCGGGCTGGGTCGCGTCCTGCTCGGGCAGCTCCTTGGGCTTCACCACGTAGACCGCATCGCCGTAGAGGCTGTAGGTGACGGCCGTGCGTGGCACCGTGACGACCGCCTGCGGATTGCCGGCGAGCACGGACACGTCGGCGAACATGCCGGGCAGCAGGCTGCGATCCTGGTTGGGCAACGTGCCGCGCACGAGCAGCGTCCGCGTCTCCTGGGAGACGCGCGCGTCGAGCGAGGTGACGGAGCCCTTGAAGACCTTGCCGGGGAATGCGTCGACGGTCAGCTCGACCGGCTGGCCGACCTTGAGCTTGCCGACGTTCTGCTCCGGCATCGGAAAGTCGACCCAGATCGGATCGAGCTGCTGCAGCGTGACGAGCTCCAGGCCCGGCGAGACGTACTGGCCAAGCTCGACGTGACGAATGCCGAGGCGGCCGGCGAAGGGCGCGCGGATCGACTTTTGATCGATGAGCGCCTTGATGCGGTTCATCGAGGCTTCGGCGGTGTCGCGCTTGGCGCGGGCGGTATCGACGTTCGCTTCCGATGCCACCGATTTGCGCAACAGGTCGGTCTGGCGCTTGTAGGCGAGATCGGCCTCGAGCAGCGTCGCCTTGGCGCTGGCGAGGTCGGCCAGCTCGACGGCGATGTCGAGCTGAACGATGCGATTGCCTGCGGGCACGTCCTGTCCGCTCTCGAACTCGATCGCGGTGACGATGCCCGACACCTGCGGGGCGACGTCGACACCCTGCGAGGCAATCAGCGTTCCGATAGCCGGCAGGTGCTCGATCCATTCCTCGCTGCGCGCAGGCTCGGCCGTGATCGTTGCCGGCGGCGGCTTCTGGCTCGAGAGGATCGTGTTGATCATCTGCGGCATGAAGATGAGCTTGAAGTAGACAAGCCCACCAATAAGGAGCCCGAGGATCACAAGGGCGATCAGGAATCTTTTGATCATCGGGACAGACCTGGCGCGGTTGGGAGAAGGCACGGCTGGGGCCGCGCTTACCCGCGCCCCCCTTGAGCGGACCATGGTTTACTGGAATGACGGTTCTGCGTCAGCCCCCACTTCTTGAGGGGCAAGTGCGCCAAAAAGCAGGCCGAATAAGTTTGTGAACCGATCATTTGCTCGCCAGACGCAATGGTCCGCACCCCTCCTGTCCCCAATTTCCGGATGCCGGTCCGCTCGCTGACAGCAAGTCGATCGGCGCGAATGCCTGCAATGACTACAGGTCGCATCGGTTCGATGCGCGCAATTGTCTCGCGCGGCCTCGGTGAGATCGAGGCCGCAGACCGCGCGGATTCGACAAAGGAGCCCGCCCGGGATTTGCGGCGTTTGAGTGCCGGCATCACGCCTCGTCGGTGCACCCATGCTGATTGGAAAGAAAGACGCCACCTGGTTCACGCGGTTTGCCCGGTGGACCTCTCGTGCGGCGGGCCATCCGGCCGCATTCGCGACCGCCGTCGCCATGGTCGTCGTGTGGGGCGTGCTGGGGCCGGTGTTCGGCTTCAGCGACACCTGGCAGCTCGTGATCAACACCGGGACGACCATCGTGACGTTCCTGATGGTGTTCGTGATCCAGAACTCGCAGAACCGCGATTCCGAGACGATCCAGGTTAAGCTCGACGAGCTGATCCGCGCCATCGAGGGCGCCCGGAACCAGCTTCTCGATCTGGAGGAGGTCGAGGAGGAACGAGATCGAGCGGCTGCGCAAGGAGTATCGCAAGCTCGCGGCCGACGCCCGCAACGGCACCGGATCCGACTGTCCGCCCGCGCCGGCCTAGCGTTCCAGGTGGGCGGCCAGCTCTCCGAGCCATTCGATGACGCCGGCAGGCCCTGCAAGATCGCCATCATCGCCGAAATAGCCGCCGCTGACCCGCAGGCCCGTTCCGCCGAGCTGCTCGGCGGCGGCGAGCGCCGGCGTGTCGCCGACGTCGTCGCCGATCATGATCGGTGCTCGCCCGGCAAACATCGGTAGCGCCTCGAGCGTCACCAGCGCCGTGCCCTTGGAGAGCCCGGTGGGAATCACTTCGAACAGCTTGCGGCCCGGACACAGCACGAGGTCGTCGGGAAAGCGCGCGAGCAACGCGCGGATCTCTTTTTCGACCGTGGCCTTGAGCTGGGGCGCCTGGCGGTAATGCACGGCAAAACCCGGCCCCTTCGGCTCGGCGATGATGCCCGGCATCCGCTCGGCAAGCGCGATCAGCTCGGCTGCGAGATCGTCGGGCATCGTCGCGGCCGACAACGTGATCGGGCCGCCGGGCGTCGTGCGCATCTCCGCGCCGTGCACGCCGGCACCCATGAACTTGGCCGGCGCCAGCAACTCGTCGATCTCGCTGAGCTGCCGGCCGGTCAGGATAGCGAAGGCGCCATCGAGGCCCACGCAGACCCGCTCCAGCAGCTCGACCAGCCCCGGCGGCACGACGACCTGATCCGGTGTGGGCGCGATGTCGAGCAGCGTGCCGTCGACGTCGAGAAACAGCGCGCGCCGCTGCGGCTGATCATTGAGGATAGCGGCCGCGGGCGAGGTGGGCGTGATCCGGCTGGATTGCTGCAAGCTTCCAGTTCTCCTGGGAAGGAACGTGAGGACGAGGCAATATCGCGCCCGTCGCGTGTCAGTTGGAGCTAAGGCGCGAGGGCAGGCCTGCAAGCTCGATAGGGGAAGCGGACTTCTTTGCCAAGTCATCGCCCAATCCGCCCACGCCACCCAATGGCGGCAAATTCTTGCCACTGGCCACGGCATCGAGCTCGGCCAGGAATGAGCGGCACCACCAGAACGTGTCGTAGGAGCGGATGCCGGAGACCAGCGCGCGATGGCGGTCCTTGCGTTCCTGGCGGCCCATCTCCAGCGCGATCTTGATGGTGTCGGCCATCTCCTCGACGTCATACGGATTGACGATCAAGGCCTGCTTCATCTGCTCTGCCGCCCCCGCGAACCGCGACAAGATCAGCACGCCGGGATCGTCGGGATCCTGGGCCGCGACGTATTCCTTGGCGACGAGGTTCATGCCGTCGCGCAGCGGCGTGACGAAGCCGATGCGCGAGTGCTGGTAGACGTCGACCAGCATGCGCCGCGGCGTCGAGCGATGGATGTAATGGATCGGCACCCAGTCCAGCTCGCCCAGCTTGCCATTGATCATGCCCGACAGCGATTCCAGCTCGTTGCGGATGTCGGCATAGGCAACGACGCTCTCGCGCGTCGGCGGCGCGATCTGCGACAGGACCACCTTGCGGCGATAGTCGGGGTACTTCTCCAAAAAGCGCCCGAAGGCGCGAAACTTCTGCGGCAGGCCCTTGGTGTAGTCGAGCCGGTCGACCCCGATCAGGCGTGTTGCCGGCGTCGGCTGCTCGCGGCTGCGTTTGGGGCGCGATTCCAGAAACGAGTCCATGTCGATGCCGACGGGGAAGCTCTTGACCGAGATCTCCCGGTCGAACACGCGCATGCGCCCGTCCTGCAGCAGCCGCCCGAACACGGCGTTGCGGAAGAAGTCGAGCATGTTGGCGCAGTCGGTGCGCGTCTGCAGGCCGATGAGATCGTAGGCGGCGAGGCTGCGCGCTAGGTCCCGGTACTCGGGGATGGCCATGAACAGTTGTGCCGGCGGCACGGGGATATGCAGGAAGAACCCGATCGGATTGTTGACGCCGAGCTTGCGCAGCTCCAGCCCCAACGGGATCATGTGATAGTCGTGGATCCAGATCGTGTCGTCGGGCTTCAGCAGCGGCTGCAGCGTCAGCGCGAAGCGCCGGTTCACGTCCACATAGCGCTGGTAATAGCCGGCCTCGAACTGCGCCAGGTCGAGCCTGGTGTGAAACACCGGCCACAGCACGGCGTTCGAATATCCAAGGTAGTAGTCCTTGAACTCGCGGTGGCTCAGGGGAAGGGTCGCGATCGTGGCGCCGTCCATCTCCTGGAAGTCGGGAGTGGTGCGCGCTTCCTCGCTCTTCTCACCGGTCCTGCCGCTCCAACCCAGCCACAGACCGCTGCGCGCGCGCAGGACGTCTGCGATAGCGATGACAACGCCACCGGCCAGAGCTGCCTTGCTGACATCGCCGACGCGGTTAGAGACCAGTACAATTCGGCTCATCGTGCTTCCGTTCGATGTTGCGGCGCACTATAGAAGCTTTTTGTGTTGTTGGTTGTGCGGCCCAACCTCCCTTAAAGGACAATGATTTATTGCTGGTTATGGTTCCGGTCGAGCATGCTGCTATGCCAAATCAGCCCTCCGACCAGGCCTCTTCCCAGCTCCGCGAGAGTTGCATGCCCGTATTGATGACGCCGGCCATGCAGTAGGTCTGGGGGATGTTGCCCCAGAGCTGGCCCGTCTGCGGGTGGATGTCCTCGCTAAGCACACCGAAGCTATTGGTCCGGGTGAGCACGTCGGCGTAGATATCGCGCCCCTGCTCGCGCTCCCCGATCGCAGCGAGCGCGTCGGCATACCAGAACTGGCACACCAGGAACGATGTCTCGGGCGCGCCGAAATCGTCCTCGGCCGTGTAGCGCATCATGAAGTTGTTGCGCGACAGCTCCTTGCCGATCACGTGCACGCTCTTGCGGAAGCGCTCATCGCTCGCCGGCAGCAGGCCCAGCTCGGAGACGAGCAGCACGCTGGCGTCGAGGTCCTCATGATCCAGCGCCCCGGTGAGCGCGCCCTGCTTGTCGGACCAGGCCCGCTGCAGGATCTCGTGGCGCATCTTCTCGGAATGGTCGCGCCAATAGCTGGCGCGCTCGGCCAGGCCCAACAGTCCGGCGAGCCTGGCGAGACGATCGCAGGCCACCCAGCACATTGTCGCCGAGTGGGTGTGGATGCGCTGGCGGCCGCGGTATTCCCACGGACCGGCGTCAGGCTCCAGGAACAGGCGACGCGCCTGGTGCCCCAACGGCTCCAGCCGCCGGAACAGCGATTCGTCGCCGACCCCGGGCAGCCGCTGGTCGATGAACATATGCGAGGCGCCGAGGATCACGCTGCCATAGGCATCGTGCTGTAGCTGCTCGGCGGCCTGATTGCCCACGCGCACCGGTCCCATGCCGCGGAAGCCGGCGAGATTGGGCGCGATGCGCTCCTCGAGCGACACGTCTGGAATGATGCCGTAGACGGGATGCAGCGGCCGGTTGGCGTCCACCGCAATGGTGGTGATGTAGTTGATGTAGGCTTCCATCGTCTCCGTGGCGCCCAGGCGATTGAGCGCGCGAATGACGAAATAGGCGTCCCGAAGCCAGCAGTAGCGATAGTCCCAGTTGCGCTCGGTGTCGGGCGCTTCGGGAATCGAGGTCGTATGCGCGGCGATGATGGCGCCGGTCTCCTCGAAATGGCACAGCTTCAAGGTGATCGCGGCGCGGATCACGTGCGACTGCCAGTCGTAGGGAATGCCCAGCCCGCGCACCCAGTGCTGCCAGTGGTCGCGCGTCAGTTCCAGGAACTCGCGCGAGACGCGGTCGACGGAGGCTTCCAGCGGCTCGTCGGGGCCGAGGATGAGCGTGACCGGATGCGTAAGAGCGAACGGTGTTTCGTTGGCGATGTAGGAGAGCGGCGCATCCGTCGTCAGCCGCAGCACGTTCGCCCCGCCCGAGAAGCGCATGTGATTGGAGCCGATGGTCTGGCACTCGGACGGCTCACCGTAGCTGTGCGTGGGCCGCAGCCGAATGGAGATGCGCGGCAGTCCCTGCAACGGCTCGATGCGGCGCAGGATCTGGGCGGGATGGAATGCGCGCTCGAAGCGCATGAAGCGCGGCGCAAAGTCCGTGATCTTGACGGCGTTGCCGTTGCCGTCCTCGAGAATGGTCTCGACGATGGCGGTGTTGCGAACGTAGCCGGAGCGCGATTTCGTCTCGCTGTTGCCGTGAACGAGGACATCGCAGAAGCCCTTCTCCTCATCGCCAGTGAGCAGGCGGGAGAAGACGGGATCGCAATCCAGGCGCGGAAAGCACCACCAGACGATGCGGCCGTTGGCATCGACCAGTGCGGCGACGCGACCGTTTCCGATCGGCGCAACGTTGAGCTTGTCCGCGGGAGAAAGGTTTATTGGCTGACCCATTTATGTCTTTTGCGTTCGGTGGTTGACGAGGGTGGAGCGGGGCGCACGCGGCGCTGCCGGGCGGGACTATTAATTTCCCGCGCGTTTAGGGCGTGTCGACTCATATGTCCAGAATTTGCGGCCGGATGGTGAAGGACGCGCGATGGCGCAGGCGCAAGAGCCTGCCTGGCGAGCTTAACCGTCTGCAATGTCGATGAGGAGATGGGGTGGTCGACACGGGGCGCGCACGAGGCGAGTAAATTGGACTCGCCGGCGCGCCGCCGCGCCGACCGCGCCGAGATACGCAAGACCTAACTCGCGGCGCCTCACGCCACTTAAGCTGAAAAGTGTTGCTACAAAGGTAATGGGCAAAGCGCGCTCGCTTCACCGCTCGTTATCGTTTGTAACAGACCAGTTGCGTTCCTCGCGCGGTTTCAGAAGCCAACCGATCAGTGGCAGCATCAGCGTGTGCGGAAGGATGCGAAGTGCGACGGCCAAGAACATGTTGAGAATGCCCGGCACGATGAGACGCATGCCGAGCACGTAACCGCGATAGGCGTAGCTCGCTGCCTCCTCCGCGCTTAACGAAAGAATGAGCTGGCGGTAAAACGCATGCTCGGTGCCCATCGCCGGATGGAATTGCGTATCCACGGGGCCGGGCGCCAGCACCGACAGTCGCACGCCCGATCCTCGCGTTTCGTATCCGACGGCCTCGGAAAGCGAGATGACGTAGGCTTTGCTCGCGTAGTAGGCCGCTTGGCAGGGCCCGGGCGTCAATCCACCCAACGAAGCCACGTTGAGAATGCCGCCGCGTGCCCGCGCCCGCATCGCCGGCAACGCATGCCGCATCAGACGCGTTAACGCGGTCATGTTGAGATTAAGAAGTTGCTCGATGCGTTCAGGGCTCTGGCCGGCGAACTGCCCCGACAATCCGATGCCGGCGCAGTTGATCAGAATGTCTGCATAAACCCTTTGCTGCGTTAGACGCTGATCGAGCACCTGCGGGGCGTCGTCCTCCGTCACGTCGAGGTCGATCGTAAACGCTTTGACGCCGAAGTCGGCCTCGATCGCGGCGGCCGCCTGCTGCAGCGGTTCCAGATTGCGCGCAACCAGCGCCACCGAATGACCCGCCTTGGCAAACCGGCGGGCGAGCGCGAGCCCGATGCCGTGCGAGCCCCCCGTCACCACGACGGCCGGCGTCAGGTCGGCGACGGCTTGAAGTGCGCCGGGCTCGGGCCTGGCATAGCGGGTCTGCCAGCGGTCGAGCAAGCGGCGCCCGAAACCGAGGCGCGGCGATGGGGTGGGCGGTGACGATTGCGGGTCGGATTGCGCCACGTGAGTCTCCGGCTTTGCGTGCCCAAAGTATTGACCTGCCGTAACTTGGCAATCGCGCGCAGGGCACATCTGCCCGCATTTGCTTGGCCAACCGGCGAGTCGAAACGATTGCTTAAGCATCCCGCCACATGAACCCGCGGCGCTAGCCGTCTTTTGAGGAAGCTATGCCAGTCTCAAACGCACGCAGATTGTGCGCAAAGGATCGGGACGGCAGATCCGGAGGCTTCCATGACCAAGCTCGCACTGGCGGCGATCGTCGCTGCTTTGGCATGCACCGGCACTTTCATGATGGGGTCGACCGCGGCCTATGCTCGCGACGGCTACTATTGCTGCTACCGGCCCTGGGTCAGAGACCCGGGCTACCGCCGCTACAAGTTCTATCGCAGCCCGCCGCGGGGATTCCGCAGCCCGTGCACCTACGGCGACTGCGCCTGCCTGCGCGGATACGCGGTCAGGACCGGCGCGCAGGTATGGTGGGATCGCTATCAGGCTTGCACCGGCGGCTGAGGCTGTTTCTCGTTCAGCGCAATGACGCGCGCGGCCCTCGAGTTCCGCCGCAGTTCCTCGGCGCGCGCTTTGCGTCTTAGGCGCCCACCGGACCCATTGAGCGATCAGCGGGCTTTGCTCGGCTTCGCTGCCGGTGTCTCGCGGATCTCGGCGGCGACGCGGAAGATGGTGTCGCGCAGCCAGATGTGGGCCGGGTCCTTGTCGTAGGAGGCGTGCCAGAGAACCGAGGTGCGAAGCTCGGGTAGCTCGATGGGCGGCGGGCTCAGACTGAGCCCAAGCTCATCGGCAAAGTAGCTGGCGAGCCGTGCGTGCATCGTTGTGATCACGGCCGCACCGGCGACGAGAAACGGCACGGCGATGAAGCGCGGCGTCACCAGCGCCAGCTTGCGGCTCAGCCCCAGCTTCTCCAGCTCCTCGTCCACCACGCCGCGCTCGCCCCGGCGCAAGCTGGTCAGCACGTGCGGCAGGCGCACGTAGTCCTCCAGCGAGATGGGCGGCTTGATGGGAACCTTCTCGGCGTTGAACATGACGAGATAGGAGTCGGTGGCGAGCAGGCGGCGCTTGTGGTGCACCTGGCCACCGGCAAAGGCACCGACGCCGATGCCCAGATCGAGACGATCCGCATCGAGATCGTCGAGCAGCCCCTGGCCCTCGGCGGCATAGAAGCGGAAGCGGATACCGGGCGCGTGCTCGCACACGTAGGCCAGGAGCGCCGGTCCGATCAAAACCTCGGTGCTGTCCGGGAGGCCGATGCGAAACACGCGCTCCGCCGTCGCCGGATCGAACGTCTCGTCGCGCGAGACCAGGGTCTCGATCTGCGCCAGCGCGATGCGCACCGGATCGGCCAGCGCCAGCGCACGCGGCGTCGGTTGCATCCCGCCTGCCCCGCGCGTCAGCAACTCATCGTCGAACAGGTCGCGCAGCCGCGCCAGGTTGTGGCTCATGGCCGACTGGCCGATGCCGATGCGGGCGGCGGCCTTGGTGACGCTGCGCTCGCTCAAGAGCGCATCGAACCCCACCAGCAGGTTCAGATCGACCTTGGCTAAATTGATGTGGTCGATGGGCATTATTGATCCAATCTGTTGGACTAATTATGCCATCGATACCATCTTGCTTGGCAACAGACCAGCGCCTCCCAGCGTCCTGGCCTCCAACCAAGCCGATAGGAGACAGTCATGACCATCCGTAAAACCGTTCATGCCGCCGTCATCGCCACCCTGACATCCCTGGCTTCCGCCTCGGCCTGGGCCGGCGGACCGGTGGCCCGCACGATCGATCTCGGTGCCGTCCACGGCGTCGCCTACTACACCGAGGAAGCCGGCAGCTTCCGCGTCGTGGCAACTGTCGCCCAGCGTGACGGCCAGCCCATCCGCGTCGAGACCATGCTCGCTCCGGGGCAGTCCATCGTGCTCTCCACCGCTGATGGACGCGATGTGTCGGTCTCCAGCGTTGAGCTGAGCATGAAGGACAACGACCTGCAGGTCCGCCCCGTTGCCACGACCAACTAAGCAAGCACGACCCTAGACGACCCTAGAAACTAGCAAGGCCCGGCTCCCACGCGCCGGGCCTTTTTTGTTCGGCGACGTGCACGCCCATCACGCTTCATGTTGGAGCTAGGCAGACTTCCTCGTCTTGAGCTTGCTTCGATCGGTGCTGGCCATTTTCTCGAGCTCCTTCTTGCTCATGGATTTGGCCATCTGCTTGGACGCGCCTCTGAGGCTCGATTTCGACTTTTCGTCTCGCTTGGCGGCCAAGGCTGCACCCGCTGCCATCTGCTGCTTTTTCGATTTCGCCGGCATGATTTGGTTTCCACGCATTAATGCTCGACCATACTGACCGACGAAAAACGCAGCGTCGGCGCGCGGCGTTCCCTCCTCCCTGAGCTTTCCCGATGGCCGTGCCCAATACCGTTCTGCAAGCATGCCGTCGCAGAAACGGTCGCCGCGTTCGGCAAGCTCGACATCCTCGTCAACAATGCCGCCTTCCAGGAGCACGTCGCCGCGTTCGAGGACCTGAGCGAGGAGCACTTCGACCGCACGATCAAGACCAATCTCTACGGCTATTTCCATATGGCGAAGGCTGCCGTTCCCCACATGCGCAACGGCAGTGCGATCGTCATGACCGGCTCCGTGACGGGTCTCCTCGGCAACAAGGATCTGCTCGACTATTCGATGACGAGAGGCGGCATTCACGCCTTCACGCGGTCGCTCGCTACGCACCTCGTCGATCGCGGCATTCGTGTTAACGCCGTGGCGCCGGGGCCCGTGTGGACGCCTCTAAACCCGGCGGACAAGCGCGCTGAGCGGGTCGCGCAATTTGGCGCGGACACGCCGATGAGACGGCCGGCGCAGCCCGAGGAGATCGCGCCCGCCTTCGTGTTTCTCGCCGCGCCGAGCTGCTCCAGCTACATCACCGGCGAAATCCTCCCCATCATCGGAGGCTACTCGGGCGGGTGATGTCAACCGATAGCAAGCGGTGTGATGAGCGCGCACCTCCATCGCTCACCGCGCGACGTCGATTGCGACGTGGCCGCGCGCGGCCGATTTGGCCGGCACCGCTCACGCTCCGCTGGCAACCGACCAGGTCCGTCCCTTCGCGCTGTGTTTCCAACCATGCGGCGGCTGGCACAGAAAAAGGCCGGCGCGAGGGGGAGCGCACCGACCAGTCTGGGGAGGAAACGCCCATGAGGGCATGGCCAAAAGATGCCGGATCTGGCGGGCAACGATAACGGGTCCAATTTCAAGCGAGCTGTTTGGCCGAGCCGAACAATCGCGCGTGCAGGTGCCGCTGCCGTCCCTCGAGACGAAGGCTCCCCTGCAGGGCCGCGCTCGCGCCGAAGCCTCCGACGTCATCGGACCCTTCGGCATATTCGGCTTGGAAAAGATGGGCAAGAAATGGTGCCGCAAACAGGACTCGAACCTGTGACCCCGTCATTACGAATGACGTGCTCTACCAACTGAGCTATTGCGGCCTTCCCGCGTGTCGCGGACGGGGAGGGATAGCGCCCACCATCGCCGAATGCAAGCGCGTAGGCGGGCTGTCCCAAACGTTAGTCGTTAAGCCCGCTGCGGGCGAAACGGCATTCCCACGTCGTCGGGGTCATTGGCATCGGGCCCCGGATCGTCCGGGGCGGGTGGGGCTACGAAAATACGGGTTTCGCCCTTCCTCTGGCCTTTGCGCGCGGTCGCGGGTGCGGCTTCGGCGGCCTCGGTCTTCACGTTTGCGGCCGCGGTCTTGGTCGCAGGAGGGACCGCAGCGGTCTTCGCCGAAGCCTGGACGGCCGGCTCGGGCGTGGCGACCCTGGCTGCGGGCTTGCGCTCTTGCGCTGGGGGCGCCTCGGTCGCCGAAGCCTGGGTTACGGGCACGGCCTCGATGGTCTGCGCCTCCGCCTTCTTGGTGGCGGGCGGGGGGCCAGACGGTCCCTCCGGCGGCTCGACATCGTCGATGGTCTGTCCGGAGCCGAGTGCCACCAGCTCGTCGATGTTGCCCGACAGGTAGTCGCCGTCGCCCTTGTTCACGGGCTCAACCGGGACGCGCCAGCGAAAGGCATCGAGCTGGCCGGTGACCGGCGAGATCGGCGCCCACGTTTCGGCGACGAAGCCGTCTGCGGTCCAGGCCGGGTCGCGGGGCGCATTGACGGCGCGGGCCAACCACTCGCGCACGCGGCCCTTGTCGCCACTCTCGCTTTCGATGCGCGCCATCAGCGTGGCAACGCGCTGGGTAAGACGCTCCTGCAGCAACGGTTCCAGCGCGGTGCGGGCCTCGTCGTACTGGCGCGCCTCGATGGCGGCGGTCGCGACCGCAATCGGCCCCTCGATCGACATGGGGCTCAAGGCTGCGAACTGTTTGACGCGGTCGAGGCGGTCGCGCGGGCTGTCGCCAATGCGCGCAAACGCGTAGGCGGTCGCGAGATCGGGCTGCGGCGAGCGACTCCAGGTGCGCTGCAGGATCTTGGCGGCGCGCGGCGTGTTTCCGCGCGAGGCGAGCAGACGTCCGGCGATCGCCGCCGCGGGCACCAGGTCAGGTGCCAGCCCGTGTGCTTCCAATGCCAGCGCCAGCGCGCGCTCGGGGTCGCTCTCCTCCGCCTCTTGCGCCTGGCCGGTGAGGAGGACGGCGCGGCGGCGGTCGGCAACAGCACGCTCGACGTGGCCGTTCTTGCGCGCGGACGCCAGCGTCTCCAGGGCGCCGGCCCAATCGGACTGGCGGCACTGCAGCTCGAACAGAGCATCGATGGCCCATTGCAGCTTGGGATTGAGCTTGACCGCGCGCTCGGCGAAGTGGCGGGCGGCTTCAATCTCGCCCTCACGCTGGGCCTCCAGGAAGAGGCCGCGCAGGCCGAGCTGCTCGGTGTCAGGGGCGGCCAGCATGGCCTCGAAGATGCGCCGCGCGGTGGTGCGGTCTCCGGAGAGCTGGGCGGCCTGGGCACGCAAGAGATGCGTCAGCGGCTCGTTGGGCAGCGACTTGCGCGCCTGGATGGCGGCGCGCACCGCGGCGGACTTGTCGCCGGCGCCGAGCGCGATGATGCCGCTCGACAGCGCGTCGATGCCCTGCTTCTGCCGGCGCTTGGCGAGGTGGGTGCCGAGCACGGCCGGGCTGTGCCAGGCATGGCGCAATAGCGTCCAGCCGACAAGAACCAGCACGATCACGCCGATCAGGATGACGATGGCGCGGAACACGCTCGTCTCGAACTGGTAGCCCTGCCACTGCATGACAATCTCGCCCGGTCGGTCGGCGAGCCAGCCGAGCCCGGCGGCAAGAATGGCGATTAGGACAAGAAAACCGATGAGCCGCAGCATTTTGGCCTCTTACTCCTGAGCGGTGCCGGCGGGTTGGGCGTCGGGTGTGACCAGCGAGGTCTTGAGCTGACGCTCGACCGATGCAAGCGCCTGGTCGACGGAGTTGCGGGCCTCGACCTTGGCGATGAAGTCCTGACCGGCATCCTGAACCGGAGCGGGCAGCGTCTTGTACTGCGCCAGGACGTCACCGAGCCGATCCTCGCTCAATGCCGTCTCCATGCGGGCGACAACCGCCTCCACGCTGGTGTCCTCGGCGTTGTGGCTGATCTTGCGCACCCGGACGACCGACTTGGCGCCGGCGAGCAGGCGATCGACGATCGAACCGTCGCTCTGGGCTTCCTCGGCATCGATCATCTTGTAGGCGACCGATTTGAACTGCTGCCTGAGATCGGCGAGCGTCGGTACGCCGGAGTTCGCGAACGGCAACAGCGGGTCAAGATCGACACCGCCGCCGGCGAGCTTCTGCGCCTGCGCCAGCTCTGCCGCGAACGGGCGGCCGCGGTCGATGGCGCGCTTCAGGTTGCCGAGCTCGAGCGAGAGGACGATCTTGCCTGCAGTCGCCTTGCGCTCATCCTCGCTCTTGACCACGCCCTGCACGTTCTGCTCGAGCGAGGAGATCTTGGCGGTGAGCGGCTGCACGGCGCCGGCGATGTCCTCCGGCTTGGCGAGGCTACCGAGCCGTGCCTCCAGATCGGATTTCAACTTCGCGATCTGCTCCTGGTTGGCTTTTGCGGTGGCCGCGGCCTGATCGCTTTCCGCCGTTAGCCGGTTGAGGCGTGCATCGCGTTCCGATTCCTCGGCCTTCAAGCCCGCAAGCTCGCGGTCGATGCGCTGCGTCCCCGAGCGCGCCGTCTCACTTGCCTCCGAGACGGCCGTGAAGCGCGTGTCGATCTCCTTGTTGACCTGCTTGCGTAGGGCATCGATCTGGTTGGACATAGTCGATTCCAGATCGGCGATCTTTCCTGTCAGCGCGGCAAGCTGCGGTAGCCGGCCGGCCTCGGGATCGTTCTCGGCGGCGGCCGACATGGCGGCGAGCTGATCCTCGAGCTTGGTCAAGCGTTCCTGCATATTGAATTCGCTGCCGGCGGCGGCCTTGGTCTCCAGTGCCGTCACCTTGGATTCCAGAGTGCGCTGCTGCTTGGCGACGCTATCGACGCTGGCGCGGAGCTGATCGAGCTTGGCGACCTGAGTTTCGAGAGCCGTCACCTGCGGGGACAGATCCGTGCCGGACTTGGAGTTGCTCTCCAGTGCCGAGAGGCGCTCCTGCAGGGCAACCATCTCCTCGCTGCGCTCGCCCGTGCGCGTCAGGCCGAGCTGGCCCGCGAGCATGTCGGCGGCGAGCAGCGCAATGATGCCGCCGGCGAGGCCGGCCGCCAGGTGCGTGAAGAAGCCCCCTGCACCGCCGGTCCTGGCTGGAGCGGCATTCGGTGCTGCGGGCTGCTTGGTATCGGCGGGCTTGGAGGTAGGTGAGGCGCTCGCCGTCGCGCCCGGCTTGGCGCCTTCGGCGGGCGCAGCCTTGGCCGCGGCCGCTTTCGCGTCCTCGGTGGCGGGCTTGGCGGCCTCTTTCTTTGCGTCCTTGGGCTCTTCCTTAGCCGCGCTCGCCTTGACGTCGGAAGCCTTGCTTTCGGCCGCCTTGGTCTCCGCGGTTTTCACCTCGGTTGCCTTCAGGTCGATGGTGGCGTGCGGTCGGCCCGATCCGGCCCCGGATCCGCCCGGCTTCTGGTTGCCTGGGCTATCCTTCTTATTGTCCATGAGCGATCTCCTCGGCCGAGCACGACGTGTTTTGATGCACGTTACGGCTCAAGGCCTATCAACTGGTTGTTGACGCTAAATTATACTCCAGACGAAGGCGGCGCCATGCGGGCCAATGCCCCCAACAGCGCCCTGGTATTGGGCTCTGCGGCAACCTCGACGCGAACGGGGGCGAGCGCGTCGAGCTTTTCGGCAATGCCAGCGGAGAGGCAGAGGAACGTCAAGCGCCGCGCCTTCTCCTTCAATTCCGTTGTGTTGGCAAGTTGGCAAAAAATTGCAGCAGTTCGTGGTGACATCAAGATGACGGTGTCGATCTTGCCTGCGGATATGGCGCTTTCCACGCCCGGTGAGAGGTGTTCGGCCGACTCGGCCCGGTAGGCGGTGACCTCGCGGACCGCATAGCCCTGCGCAGAGAGCGCGCCAGCCAGGTCGAATGCGACGATCTCGCCGGCCACATGCACCAGCGGGCCCTTCGCGGGATCGGCGCCGGCGGCAATGATGGGGGCGAGCCCGGCGCCACTGCCGGGCCCGGCGATCACCTGCTCGAACCCCATCGCGCGGGCCGTCTCGGCGGTTGCCTCGCCGACGGCGAACAGCGGCAGCTTGCGGGCGGCGGCGATCGCGGCGCTGGTGGCCAGAGCGCGCAGGCCGTTGCGGCTGGTGGCGATGACGGCTTGCGCCCCGTCGAGCACCTCTGCCGCGATGGGAAGGGTGACGATCGCCAGCAAGGGCTCAAGCGTCACTTCATGCCCGAGCGCTTCGAGCCTGGCCTGCAGCTCGGCCGCGTCCGACTTGGGCCTCGTTACGAGGATATGCATCACACGGACACGCGGAAGAAATCCGGCCCCGCCATAGAAAGCAGCTCGCTCGCCAGCTCCTCGCCCATGCCCGGACCGGAGGCGGCCTCTCCTATACGCTCGCCGGCATGACGCTGGCGGCCGTCGGGGGTAAGGATCTCGCCGCGCAACCGCAGTGCCGTTCCATCAAGCTCCGCGAGCGCCGCGATCGGCGTGCGGCAGGAGCCGTCGAGCCGCAAGAGGAAGGCTCGCTCGGCAGCGACGCACAAGGCCGTTGCCTCGTCGTTCAATGGCGCCACGAGGTGCGCAGTCTCGGCATCATCGACGCGGATCTCGATGCCGACCGCGCCCTGGGCCACGGCGGGAAGCATGACGTCGGCGGAGATCGGCTCTCTTATGTGTTGCGTGAGGCCCAGCCGGTTGAGGCCGGCGCAGGCGAGGAAGGTGGCATCCGCCACGCCCTTGTCGAGCTTTAGGAGCCGCGTCTCCACGTTGCCGCGGAAGCCGACGACCTTCAGATCGGGGCGGCGATGCAGCACCTGGGCCTGCCGGCGCAGCGACGAGGTGCCGACGGCGACGCCTTCGGGCAGATCGCCGAGCGCGCCGTATTTGATGCTGATGAAAGCGTCGCGTGGATCCTCGCGCTGCAGGACGGTGCTGATCACCAGGTTTTCCGGCAGCAGCGTCGGCACGTCCTTCATGGAGTGCACCGCCAAGTCGATGTCGCCGGCGAGCAGCGCCTCCTCGATCTCCTTAGTGAAAAGACCCTTACCGCCGGCCTCGGCCAGCGGCCGGTCGGTGATGCGATCGCCGCTGGTCTTGATGATGACGAGCTCGGTTGCGTCCTCGCCAAGGCCGTGGGCCTGCTGCAGGCGGCGCGCCACGTCGCGGGCTTGCGCCAGCGCCAAAGGCGAGCCGCGTGTGCCGATACGGATGGGGGCAGCTTGCAAGCCGTTCTCTCCAGGTGCTAGGGCGGGGCCTCGATTGGGCGCCATTAATGCCCGCGTGCCTTCGCCAATGCAAACGCGGGCTCATCGCTGGATACGGATGAAGAACGGCCACGCCAGCCCTGACCGCGACAGCCTCGTCCTGGGGCTCGAGGCAAGCTGCGACGAAACAGCCGCGGCGGTCGTCTTGCGCTCGGCCGGCGGGCACGGCCGCATCCTGTCCAACGTCATCCGCACGCAATGGGAGCAGCACCGGCCCTTCGGCGGAGTGGTGCCCGAGATCGCAGCGCGGGCGCACGTGGAATGCCTCGATGTGTTGACTCGCGAGGCGATGCGCGAAGCCGGGATCGAGTTCGGCGGCCTGAGCGCGGTGGCGGCGACGGCGGGGCCGGGATTGATCGGCGGCCTGATCGTCGGGCTGGTCACGGGCAAGGCCATCGCGCTGGCGCATGCCAAGCCCTTCCTCGCCGTGCACCACCTGGAAGCGCACGCGCTGACCGTCGGCCTGACGGAGGGGCTCGCGCCGCCCTATCTGCTTCTGCTCGTTTCAGGTGGCCATACGCAGCTTCTGATCGTGCACGGCGTCGGCCGCTACGAGCGCCTTGGCACCACCATCGACGATGCGCTGGGCGAAGCCTTCGACAAGACGGCGAAGCTTCTGGGGCTGGGCTTTCCAGGCGGCCCTGCGGTGGAGCGCGCTGCGCGTTCCGGGGATGCCAGCCGCTTCGAGCTGCCGCGCCCGATGCTGGGACGCAAGGAGCCGCACTTTTCCTTTGCCGGGCTGAAGACGGCGGTGCGACGCGCGGCCGAGCAGGTGGCGCCGCTAACGGATCAGGACGCAGCCGATATCGCGGCCGCCTTCGAGGCGGCGGTCAACGATTGCGTTCGCGATCGCTGCGCGCGGGCGATGGAGCTCGCCGAGCAGCGGCTGGGACCATCGGCGCCGCGCCATCTCGTGGTCGCAGGCGGCGTTGCCGCCAACGAGCAACTGCGCTCAGCGCTGCTCTCGCTTGCCGCCGAGCGCGGCTATGAGCTGCACGCGCCGCCGATCGCGCTCTGCGGCGACAACGCGGCGATGATCGCCTGGGCGGGAGCGGAGCGGCTGGCGCTGGGCTTGAGCGATCCGCTCGATGCGTCCGCGCGGCCGCGCTGGCCGCTGGACCTCGACGCGGCTCCTGCCATCGGTGCCGGGGTGAAGGCATGAGGCGGGCGCGCATGCTAGCATTGACGGCAGTGATTTGCGCGGGGGGACGGTCGTGAAGCTCGACAGCGTCGGCATTATCGGCGGAGGCGCGTGGGGGACGGCGCTGGCGCAGACCTTGAGCCGCGCCGGCAGGAGTGTCGTGCTCTGGGCCCGCGAGCCCGAGGTCGTTGGCGCCATCAACGAGCGGCACGTCAACGAGACGTATCTGCCGGGCGTCGCGCTCGATCCGCGCGTGAAGGCGACAGCGACGCTCGCAGAAGCAGCCGCTTGCGATGCAATCCTGATGGTGGCGCCGGCGCAGCATGTGCGCGACGTCTGCGAGGGATTGCAGGCGCATGTTCGCGACGGCCAACCGGTCGTGATCTGTTCCAAGGGCATCGAGCAGGCGAGCGGACGCGTGATGGGAGAGGCGGTTGGCGAGGTCCTGCCGCGCACGACGCTTGCGGCGCTTTCGGGGCCGAGCTTTGCCGCCGACGTCGTACGCGGGTTGCCGACGGCGCTCACCATCGGCTGTGAGAACGAGGCGCTGGGGCGGCTGCTGGCCGAGCGCTTCGGCTCGCGCACCTTCCGACTCTACTGGACCAGCGATCTGATCGGTGTCGAGCTTGGCGGTGCGGTCAAGAACGTGCTGGCGATTGCGGCGGGCATCGTCGCGGGCCAGGGGCTCGGTGCGAGCGCGCATGCAGCGCTCGTCACGCGCGGCTTTGCGGAGTTGCGCCGCTTCTGCGAGGCATTGGGTGCGCGGCCGGAAACGCTAATGGGACTGTCGGGGCTGGGCGACCTCATCCTCACCTGCGGCAGCCCGCAGTCGCGCAACATGTCGTTCGGACGCGCGCTCGGCGAAGGCAAGAGCGTGGCTGAGATTCTGGGTGGCCGGATCGCAGTGACTGAGGGAGTCTATACGGCCGGCGCGGTGCGTCGCATCGCGGACGAAAAAGGCATCGAGATGCCGGTCGCGACCGCGGTCGACGACGTCGTGCAGGGGCGCTTGAGCGTCGCCGAGGCGATCGGGCAATTGATGCAGCGGCCGCAGAAGGCCGAGGACTGAGCCATCTTCATCACGGCTTCAGTTGCCAGACCTTGAGCTGCGTCGGCGCTGGTAGCGGCACCGGATCGAGAAACGCCGGCGGCTCGCTGGCCAGCAGAAGCTTGCGGAGCGCGTCATCGGGAACCCCGCGCTGCGGCTCTGTGGACGACAGCGCGTCGCACGTGATGACGTAGCGCGCGCCAACGGCGCGCAGGCGCCGTTCCGCATCGGCTGGCGAAGCGTGCAGTATACGATGCGCCTCGACGATGGAGCTGCCCAGCCGGTGGTAGGGTGCCGCCAGCGCGTCGAGTTGGGTCAGGTTCACGAGATACGGTCCGAGATTGACGTCGGTGACGGCCAAGCCCGCCGGCAGGTGGGTGAGCGGCGTAATCGATGCCGTCGACAGGCAGTTGTCGATGGCCTGGGTGCGCGCCTTTAGGCTTCGCACCATCGGGGTCGAGACGCTGAAGAGTATCCAGCCCGCTCCGCCGACGAGGAGAAGCAAGGCCACGGCGAACATGCCTTTCGTCAGCTTGCTCATCGGCTGGCAGGCGGCCGGCTGCGTGGTGCCGAGATAGCCTCCGATCAACTGCGCCGTGAGGAACAGCGCATACGGGAGCAGCTTGATCTGCCATAGGCTCAGCGGGATAGCGATAAGGAGCATCAGCATGTGGAAACGCAAGGCGTCGTCGCGTTCCGATTGACTGAGTCTCACGCCGCAATAGAAGGCGATGACGAAATAGGCGAACGTGATCGCGATCGATTGCGGCGGAAGCGAGAGAATGTTCTTCGTCTCCGAGACGTGGCGCAGCCAGATCGGTACGACCTCGGGATCGACCTGGCCGAACGGGCCGGCAAGGCAGGCGGGCTCGGCCCAGACATAGCTCCCGATCGCAGCGGCGCCCGTGACGGCAAGGATCGCAAACTTGGCGACGGTGGAAATCCGATGCTCGATGGCCTGCACCAGGCAGACGCCGATGGCACCGATGGTTGCGAGCGCGACGAGGTTGAAGGACAGCGCATCGCAGTGTGAGACGAACAGGCTGCTCGACGCTGTAGTGACGGAAAGCGCGATGGCGAGCGTCGCCGCGAAGGTCACTGCGGCGTTCGACGGGCCCTGCAGCGAACGGCGCGGCAAAAGGCCGTAGAGCACGGCGACGCCGAAAAGCGGAGCGATGAGCGTCAGGGCCTCGTAGCCGATCGCATTGGCGAGCCCCAAGAAGATGCCGGCGCTCCATCCCGCGTTGGGATCATCGAAGCTTCGCGCCAGCCGCAGCAGCCCGATCACGGCGCACAGGATGATGGCGCCGTGGTGATCGATGCGGCCGGGCAGGAACTGCACGGTCCCCACGCAGGTCATGGCGACGACGATGGTGATCAGCACGGCTTTGCGACCGTTGCGAACCTCGGCCTCGCGCGCGAGCAGATAGAGGAACGCCAACAGCAGGACGAGCGGCCAGGTGGCGCGCGTCGCAAGCTCGGCCTGTGCCGGCTCCAGCACTAGCTCGTAGGCGGATAGGAGCATCGCAATCGGCAGGTCGATGAGGCGCGACCAGTGCGACACGAGAGGATGCGCGCCGCCGAAGCGCGACAGCGTCATGTCGAACCAGGACTGACCCGCGAGCAGCTCGCGCACCTCGATCATGCGGGTCGCATCGTCGGTGTCGCCGAGCGTGGCGGTAAGTCGCGCGGGATCGAAGAAGAAGGCGGCGCCCGCGAAGATCGCGACGGCGAACGCGCACCAGACGGGAAGCGGCACACGGGCCGGTGCCGCTCGCACTGATAAGGTTTGGCGCGCTCGTGACGCCGTCATTGTCATTGTCGTCGCTTCCCCGCTCGAAAAGGCGACGTTAACCGAGCGCGCTTGCAGTCGTGTAAACACGGCGCTTTAGCCCCTGCAGCTATGCAATTGGCGCAAGGGTTTCTTCAGCGTTCCCCCATAGTTTGCCTCCCACTCGGGGCGGGGGCCCCGCGGCCCTGAGTTGTGCCGGGCCAGCGGTAGTGTGGGAGGCTTTTGCGTGCAGACTGCTGATGTGTTGGTGATCGGTGCGGGCCCCGCGGGCCTGACCGCGGCCTACCTGCTGACCAAGGCCGGGGTGAAGACGACCGTGATCGAGGCCGATTCGAAGTACGTCGGCGGGATCAGTCGCACCGTTA
>Ga0209347_1001582_pt1 | contig 35523 bp, 41 predicted proteins | sample AutmiccommuBRH23_FD_187382 | JGI IMG/M metagenome (GOLD analysis project Ga0209347, IMG submission 187382) | Deep subsurface microbial communities from Mt. Terri, Switzerland - Autotrophic microbial communities BRH/23 (SPAdes) (version 2) | ecosystem: Environmental > Aquatic > Deep subsurface >...
CAACTAATCCTTTCAGTTTTGAGGACAGAGTTATCCCTTTTATGTGTTATTATAACCCACCGAGTCCTCACTACTAAATGTAGCACATGAAATCCGTTTTGTCTATAATTTTAATTCACGCTGTAGTGTTATCCTAAGAATTCGGTGGTTCAAATGTCTCTCACCAAGAGAGAATCGGAAATAGCGGGATTATTATGCAAAGGGATAACTCCGATTAACATAAGTAAGTTCAACAATTCTATTCACTACTGCTTGTCTCGTATCCATGAATACACCTCCTAGTGAGTTATCACTAATTAAAGCATACAGAAGAAGAATAAGTTTTGTTAGTGATATAGCACTAAGGAATATTATGTGTCATAATTAGTTATATAACACTAATTATGCAGAGAGGTGTATTTCACGTGCCAGATTATAAGGAAATGTATTTTCAACTTGCGGCCAAAGTTGCAAATGCTGTTGATATTCTTGTTGAAGCGCAGCAGCAAGGAGAAAACGATTATTCTAAAGAAGAAAGCCCGGTTATTTCGCTGAAAAATTCTGGACCAGAAGAGAAGGGTAGTGATCAGGCATGACGATCATTTTTAATAAAAAAGTAACACTTCACTGTTTCAGAAACACCTAATTTACGATACCGAATCATAGGGTAGAGATGTGCATTTATAATGAGTGGTGGTGTGAGAGGTTGGCTACTCAAATAATGGGTAGCCTCCTACTCAATTACGCATAAAAAATACTCCTAATACATATTGATATACGCATAAATTATGCGTATAATGTAATTGAAAGGAGGAGAACATAATGACGGTTCGGGAAGTCCTAAAGATACTGAAGCAGGAAGGTTGGATAGAGAAAGAAACTAAGGGCTCACATATCCAGTTGATACACCCAACAAAATCAGGAAAGGTAACATTACCGAACCACAAGGGCGATATTCCAATAGGTACAGTTAACAGCATATGGAAGCAGGCGGGGTTAAAATAAGCCCGCACTCTGCTCTTAAATAAATAATCTTTTAGAGGTGATTAACTTGCGTAAATTAACTTATTTTGCTATTTTTGAACCGTCTACCCCTGGGGCATTTGGTGTGTATTTTCCAGATCTACCGGGCTGTATTTCAATGGGCGATGATTTTCAGCACGCTCAGGCTATGGCAAAAGAAGCTTTGGGGCTACATCTTTGGGGTATGGAGAAAGACGGGGACATAATTCCAACTCCTACGCAGCCGCCTTTTGAGGACACTCCTGTAGGATCTATAATTGCTCCTATTACCGTGTTTCCAGAAGTCGTGAAGAATGAGATGGATAATCGGTCCGTAAAGACAAATATAACGTTACCGGCTTGGTTAAAGGAACTTGCTGAAAAACAAGGAGTGAACTTTTCACAGATTACCCAGGCAGCCATTAAGGAGTACCTTGGAGTGGATAGGCCTTAAAATAAATGCTTGCAAAAAGGAAGGGGCTGTCTTACTGCGACAACCCCTTCCTTTTTGGGGAACTTGACTCGGCAATTTCCTCAGCCCTTTACCCACTTGGCCACCACAAACCCAGGATTTCCTTCTCTTTTCTCCTCGAGTTATATTAATGATTTAAAGCGAACATTGGTGGCATATAGAATAGTTTTTGGCCAACCGCGGCAAGAAGATCTCTTAAGGTTCCTGACAACTCACTTTCAGGATGATGAAGAGTTAATTGTTTCACGGCTTAAGGGTAGCGTTAGAGTTTCTCAATTATAGGATTGATTTGAGGCCAAGAGCAACTGAAGGTTAATTATGCACTAATTAGAAATTGGTCGCAATGTGTGAGGGGATGCCCAAGTATCTAGTGGAGAGAAATCTGAAAATAGAAATTGGAGAATCATTGCTATATTCATGGCTTAGGCATGCAAAGGGATGTCAGCTTGTTCAACATTTCCGCGTTTTAGAGAGGGTAAGTAGAGGTAAGTATCGCTTATTAAACTATTAGTTAGATGGTCTTAAGCAAGTGCGTGGTGTCTGACACCAACTTATAAGCTCGACTAGAGGATTACAATGGCTATTGGGAGAATAACCAATGGGGGGGGGTGGGCAGCTTTCCTCAATATTGGATCGAAAAATAGTTTTTTTGTTGACGGTTATTGGAAAAGAAAACATTTAGGGGAGGAAAATATATGATTAAGGTCACGACAACTTATCCCACTTCTTTATTGCAGGATTTTATTACGTTCATGGATAGATTAAGTACGGAGGAAATCTTATTATCCCCTAAAAACCTGTACATACCTAGGGAATGGTTATGGGAGTTAAATCAGCTTGTGAGCTTTAAGGTGGTAGATGCTACGCCTAGGCTTGATCAGGGCTCTTATCCCTTGTTGCATATGTTTTATCACTTAGCTTTAGCAGGTGGATTGGCAATAATGATACAAGGGAAGGGCGGAAAATTTGCACTGAAGGTTTCCGAACGCTATGAAGATTACTTGGACTTGACAATGACTGAGCAGTATTTCTTCCTTCTAGAGACATTATGGATCGATGCAGACTGGGGCGCCCTTCAAAAGGCGACTCATGAACGTATCCCAACTGAACGGATCATTTCCTCTGTATGGCAAGAGCTGGCTCAGTCTGAAGTAGGAGTGGCGTTAAATCTTACGGATTCAGCCTCTTCTTGGCATCGACGATTATGGGATTGGGGATATTTTCTGCTGTATTTCTCTTATTTCGGATTTTGGCAGTGTACCCTGGATCAGGAGGCTCTGAATTTTTCTCGGCGAAAGATTGAGGCTACAACTTTAACACCTACTGAATTTGGAGTGGGTATAGCTCCAATTTTGTTTCAGAAAAGGGACTACCTTGATTGGAATCAAGTGCACATTAAGAAGAACGGCTTGACATCTCAAGATATCCTTGATGAGTTAGAAAACGCTATTCGGTATATGGGCAAGATACCGAAAGGGTTTACTGAATTGGCTAAGGTACGACAAGATAGTTTAGGTGAAACGTTTTATCAGGCATTTGTCTCTTTGGTTCCACTGGGTGAACTGTCACATACCCTTTCTCGGGAAGAGAAGGGTTTTATTGAAGGCGTTTATTTGTTTAAAGTCTCTTTGAGTCGGGGGAGATGGCGCAAAATTGAAATGGCAGCTAAGCATTCTCTTGAACAATTGCATTTAGCAATACAGGAGGCGTTCGAGTTTGCCGATGATCATTTGTATAGTTTTTTTATGGATAATAAGAAATGGTCTTATGATCGTTATGAGTCACCGCTTGATGAAGATGGGCCTTACTCTGATGAAGTCACAATTGGGGAACTAGGGTTATACTCAGGAAAAACCTTCCTGTACCTCTTTGATTATGGTGATGAATGGGAGTTTAAAGTGGAAGTAGAGGAAATAAATGCAGATAAGCCGCTGCCACTAATACCTAAGATAGTTGGCAAGCGGGGGGAGGCTCCAGATCAATACGCGTATTAGGCACTGCTACTAGTCTGAGAATTTCAATGTTTAATGACTTATTGTTCCGTGAGAGAGTGGAGAAGACAAGTAAATACATCCTATTTGAACGATTACTTTTATCGGATGGGTCTGTAAAATATTTTGAAAGACCCGTACGTATTTGTAATGAATGATTTAGAGGATAAAAGCGTCTGAAAGGAGTCGTATTCATGAAATGTAAAAAGTGCAAATCAATGGAAGCTACTATTCATGTGGCAAATGTCGGTGATTTCTGTTTGGAGTGTCATAATGATTATATGGCTAAGTTACTTGCACAGTTTACGAGGCCGTCCAAAGATGAGTAAGAACCTTACTGCCGCCCATATCAAGGCATGCGCCAATAAAATCGCCTTTTTATACGAGAGCTTGGACAAAACCTTCAGGAACTGACCTAGGAGCTGAGGGAGTTCGCTGCCAAGGATCCGGATACCCATGAAGCGTATAAAAATAAGGTCATTGATTTTTTAGTGAGAGGTATGAAGGAGAAAATGTGACAAGTGGCAATGAAGAAAGCAAAGCGGACTGCTAAACGCAGTCTTCTTTTTTATAGGCCGGTGTAATTTCAGCAAGGCGCATTTTAATTCCTAACTCCAGGAAATAGAATCCCATGCCTCTGGAAAGCTCGGCGTTAGTACCCCTTGTCTGTAGGTAAGCGTTTCCCAGTTCCCATAAATGTTGGGAGCTATATTTGGCCAAAAACGAATAGCGCTTGCGGACATATTCATAGCCAATCTCAAAATCACTGAGGTGTTGTCTGGACATCGTCTTCCTCCCGCTGTTCAGGGGATTGTTCTCCGATCAGTTCGGCAATACTAACACCGAGAGCGGCAGCGAGTTTGGTTAAGGTTCGGATTGAGCCTGTTGAATGACCATTTTCGATTTTATTAATCATGCTTTCGTCGATATGAACCAAATCAGCAAGTTGTTTTTAAGTCATTTTGAGCGCTATTCTTATCGTTTTAATTTGCTTGTTTGTAGTATCCAATAAGACCACCCCTGGTTATAAGATTATAGAATTATATTCTACATGTAAATACTATAAAATGAATAAAAATCAGGATACTTTCTTTTGTACGATTTAGATATAATTGAACATGAATTAAATTCAGGATGTGATGAAATGAATTACGGACAACGGATAAAGTTCTTTCGTAATACAGCTGGAATTTCCGCCAATGCTTTAGCGAAAAAAGTCGGACTAGACCCGACTACAATTTATAAAATTGAAGCCAATGATTCTAAACCCTCACTCGGTTCCCTGGAAAGCATATGTGATGCTCTCGGCATTAGCCTTGCGGAATTCTTCACAGAAGAAGAACAGGTCTTGGGACCAGAAATCCAACGACTACTGGGTACTGCGAAAAAGCTTTTGCCTGAACAACTAGAATATCTTCAGAAGTTACTGGAATCAATGAGTAAGGATTAATATCTAAATCGACTTTCTCTAAAAATCTCTCGGTCTGGGTGTTTCTGCAGAAATGATTTATGAAATAAAAAAGCTTAATACGGACTTTTTTACTAATGATGACAATTGAAACAGTTAGAACTGTATAGAGTGAACTGTAAGAAAACTTAGTCTTGAATAACGTAGAAAAAACGAATAGAATATAATTGGGAAATATTAACTGCAATGCTGAGGGAATCGACTTATGTAAATTAAGATGTTGCTAATGAAGTCAAGAAAGGCTGTGGATATAATGCCGAACAATGAGTTTTATATAAAACAAATCACCCTTAAAAACTTTAGAGGATTTGATGATAGAACCTTTGAATTAGCAAAGGATTTCACAGTCTTTGTGGGTGATAATGGAAAGGGAAAGACATCCGTTCTCGAGGGAATGTGTGTTGCTTTAGGTGGCTGGGTTAGAGGATTTATGAGTAGTGCCAAGGATTTTAGAAATATTTACAAAAACGATGTCAGAAGTATTAAATCGGTAGTGTCTGCAAAGGGTCTCATCAAGCAATATCCTGTAGAGGTTGCGTGCCTCGGAGAAATAAATGGCCTGGAGATAGAATGGTCTCGTGAACTTGACGAAAAAGGCCATACAAAAACTGGTGGCTTAAAGGATTTGTCAGAAGTAACAAAAAAGATTGCCAAAAAAGTAAATACTGCTAATGATATTGATGTGATATTACCTGTCATTGCCTATTATAGCTGTTTACGTGCTTCAAAAGACCGTGTTAGTAATACGGGAATCGATTCCACCTCTAGAGTGTATGGCTATTCAGGGAGTCTTTTAAAGGAAACCAAATACTTTAAAATGTTGAATTACATCCAAGAGCTGCGCTATGAGTATCTGGAAGATCCACATAATACACAGATGTATATAATGTTGATGGATGCATTGACGAAGATCGTGGAAAGTGCAGCAGGTAAGGGAAGCAGAGTGGACTTTAAAGTTAAGCACGGGGAACTGATGCTAGAACATATCAATGGTGAACTTATCCAGTTCTCTGAACTTAGTGACGGATATAAAGGGATGATTTCACTTGTCGCAGATATCTTCTTTAGAATGGCAAAATTGAATCCTCAGTTGAAACAAACCTTACTTTTGGAAACATCGGGTGTTGTTTTAATTGATGAGTTGGATTTGCATTTGCATCCTAAATGGCAGAGACAAGTTGTCGGTGACTTGAAGAAAATATTTCCCAAAGTGCAATTTGTGGCAACAACTCACTCGCCATTTATAATTCAGTCTTTAGGTGAAGGTGAACTTGTAACATTGGATGGTACAAACTTAGAGGACTATGTGGGTGCGAGTATAGAAGATATATCTGAAGAGGTTATGGGTATTGAAATGCCACAATATAGTGCTCACAAACTGGAAATGTATAAGTCGGCCTTTGAATACTTTTCGGCGCTCGATGGACTTAAACAATTTGATGAAGCAAAACTAAAAGACCTTAAATTGGACTTGGACATATTATCAAAAAGGTATGGAGACAATGTAGCCTACTATGCTTTTATCGAACAAAAATATTATGCCAAAAAAGCTGAGTTGGAGGCAAGACGATGAGGCCAGTGCATAAAGGAGATTCTCCATATCTGACGATCAATCACTATTCTGAAGCACAGGAGTTTTTGCTGGAGAGACTTGGCTACTATTGTTCTTATTGTGAATTACCGATAAAGCATGTTCCTCATGTGGAACATGTTGAATGTAAACATAGAGGCGGATCTGAGACGAACTGGAATAATCTCCTTTTAGCATGTTCTCACTGCAATAGTAGTAAAAGTACTAAAATAGGCTTGGGCGAAAGGGATACTCGTATCTGGCCTGATGAACATAACACTTTCCTAGCTTTCAAATATGTTGGAGCATTGCCGGAAATAAATGAAGAATACTTAAGAACTCAAGAAGCAGGCCTTCTAAGTAAGGCCAGAAGACTTTATGAAATACTTGATCTAGGGTATTATCCAGGGATTGCAGGAAGAGAACCTAAAAAAGACCGACGTTATAAATTCAGGAATGAAGCCTTAGGTATAGCGGAAGAGTCACTGATTACCTGGAATGAAGTTAAGAATACTGTATATTGCGAACGTGTGAAACGGAGTATTATAAACCTTGCAAAGGCAATTGGTTTCTTTACTATTTGGATGAAGGTTTTTAATAATGAACCTCAAATTAAAACAATACTGATTGATGAATTTCCAGGGACTGAGAAAGAATATTTCGATGAATATGGAGAAGCTGTCGGATGAAATATAGTTTGAATTTAATAACGAAAAATGAGTGGGAGTCTGCGACAATATTGCAAAAAGAGAATCTCGCGAAGTATTTAATTTCGACTGCTAGCAAATATCTGAGTGCCGCTGAAATTAATAACTTCAGGTCAAATCAGTATGAGTTTAACGAAGTCTCTAACATTGAAAAAATCTTAGGAAGTGAAAAGCTGCTTGATGTTCCATCGACATTTTTATATTTGTCAGACGAAGAATCAGAGGAGTTATTAGATTTCGGAACTATCTCTTGGTATGATTTAAGAGAAAATACCCCTTCTCTGTCAGCAGAATATAGACTTAATTATTCGGAAAACATGGTTATGAGTGAAGCAAGCGAAGGGGACCTACTAGTAATTGCTATTCGTCCTGACAAAAGTGTAATGATAATCATTGCTAAGTCTGAATCGACCTCCGCAAATCAATTAGTTTAGCTTTTTGGAACAGCCGAAACAAACTTTAAGATTAACACTGATTTAGCTTCTATAAGCGTAAGTTATAGTGCAAGATTTATCTTAAGAGGGATTGGAGTCAATGTATAACAAGAGAAGAATTCCTCGACGAAACAATTCTCGATAGCTAGACGTATGAGAGACATTTGATTATGAATTAAACTTACATAGAGGGAGATAGGGTTGTGGATATAGGAAGTGCAATCAAGATTGTTGCAGCTTTGGCTAATGGAGTGGATCCTCATACAGGGGAGTTTATGCAAATAGAGGGTCCTTTTCAGAACCCCAACACCGTGAGAGCGCTGTTTCTTGCAATAAAAGGTTTAGAGCTTTTGGAGGCTAAAGAAAAAAGAAGCAACCGACTTCCATCAAGTGCTGGTAAAGCTTGGACTATTTCGGATGACGAAGAATTGGTTAAAGAATTTGACAATGGAAGAACAATTAAGGAATTGTCAGAAGAGCACGGTCGAACAGTAGGCGCAATACGGTTACGTTTAACAAAGCTAGGTAAAATAGAGTCAGAAGTCACTAATAATCTACCTTCCAATCCGTGGGGACCAGAAGAAGATAATCAACTGATTAAGGACTTTGATGTTGGGGTTCCTCTAAATGAGTTATCATCAAAGTTAGGTCGGAATATTGGAGCAATTCAAACTCGACTACTCACGCTAGGAAGAAAAGTTTTCTAATCTTAAGTGCTCCCGTGTTGTAACATGGCGAATTTAAAAATTCTTAAAAGGGTGTCGGTTAAAATAAACTGGTGCCTTTTTGTATTTCTATTAAAAGGAAAATAGTAGATCCCGTTAGAAGTGTATCGCAATCTTATTCTCGTGATTTTTGAAAGATTTGGTAATCATGGAAGGAATATTGGAAAGTTTCGGCGAAAAAGTAAGATACAAGTCTAATGATGTCCTTTGGTACTGGAATACAATGAAACCCGGCAGATTATCAATGTATGGCCATTACTTTAAAGTTTTTTCGAAAGGGGGGGAAGAACATGAGATCTATCGCTTTTATTGATACCGAAGTTGAGCCAAATAGTAGAAGAATTCTTGATATCGGTAGTGTCAAGGGGGATGGTAGTTCATTTCACTCCACTTCTGTTGCTGACTTCATTAAATTTCTGCACGGGTCAAAGTATGTTTGCGGTCATAACATTTTCAATCATGATCTAAAATACATTCATCATGCAATTCATGCCGCTGAGATCAGTGATTTGAACGCAATAGATACGTTATTTCTTTCTCCCCTTTTGTTTCCAACTAAACCTTATCATGCTCTCCTCAAGGATGATAAGCTGCAAACAGATGATACCAACAACCCGTTAAATGATTCAATAAAGGCCAAAGATCTTTTCTTTGATGAGGTTTCGGCTTTTCAACAGACAAGCAATACATTAAAACAAATTTTTTATTATCTACTAAAAGACAAAAAGGAGTTCTACGCCGCCGTTGCTAATAAATCACTCTTGTCGGTGTTCCCTACGGGTGGTGGAAAGTCCATTACTTTCCAAGTGCCGGCTTTAATGAGTGGAATCAACTCAAGGGGTTTGACGGTCGTAATTTCCCCATTGCAATCGTTGATGAAAGACCAAGTTGATAATCTGGAAAAATTGGGTATCACAGATGCAGTTACGATTAATGGCTTGCTTGACCCCATTGAAAGGGCAAAGTCCTTTGAAAGAGTTGAAGATGGTTCTGCTTCCATTCTTTATATCTCCCCAGAGTCTTTACGTTCAAGGACAATTGAACGCTTGCTTCTGGGAAGAAATGTTGTTCGGTTTGTGATCGACGAAGCACACTGTTTTTCGTCATGGGGTCAGGATTTTAGAGTTGACTATTTATATATTGGCGACTTCATCAAATCACTACAGAAAAAGAAAAATATTGAAGATGGAATTCCCGTTTCTTGTTTTACCGCTACAGCAAAACAAAAGGTTATCGAGGATATTCGAGATTATTTCAAGGAAAAACTATCTCTTGACCTTGAGGTTTACAGTTCTAGTGCCTCACGAACCAATCTTCGTTATAACGTGATCGAGAAAGAGGGCGAAGAAGAAAAATATAATACCGTTAGAAATTTGATTGAAGAAAAAAACTGCCCGACAATTATTTATGTTTCACGCACAAAAAGGGCATATTCATTGGCACAAAGATTAACAGAAGATGGTTATCAGGCAAAGCCATATCATGGCCAGATGGAGAAGAAAGAAAAAACTGAAAATCAGGATGCATTTATCAGAGGCAAGCTCCAAATCATGGTGGCAACCTCTGCTTTCGGAATGGGAGTAGACAAGAAAGATGTTGGTATGGTCATTCACTATGATATTTCCGATTCTCTTTAGAATTATATTCAAGAAGCTGGAAGGGCTGGACGAGATGAAACTATCTCTGCCGATTGTTTTGTGCTGTTTAATGATGAAGACCTGAGTAAACATTTTATTCTTCTTAACCAAACCAAACCAAACTTAGTATCCAGGAAATCCAACAGGTATGGAAAGCAATTAAAGACCTTACCAGATCTCGGTCCAAAGTATCTCAATCCGCTTTAGAGATTGCTCGGAAGGCTGGTTGGGACGATAACATCATACAAATCGAAACAAGGGTAAAGACAGCCATTGCAGCCTTAGAAGAAGCCGGTTATCTAAAGCGCGGCCAGAATATGCCCAAATTATTTGCGGACAGTATTCTCAGCAAAAATGCTCAGGAAGCCATCTATAGGATTAACACATCGGACAGGTTTGATGAGAGGCAAAAAGAGAAAGCAACGCGAATCATTAAGAAACTTTTATCGACTAAAAGCAGAAAACACTTAAGCGATGATCAAGCAGAATCAAGAATTGATTATATCTCAGACCATTTAGGAATTGTAAAAGAGGAAGTAATAGAAGTTATAAATCTTCTCATTGAAGAAAAGGTTTTAGCCTTTACAAAAGATTTAACAGCCTTTATCAAGAGAAAAGAAAACAAAAACCGTTCATTAAGTATCCTGAAATCGACTTGGCAAATCGAGAAATTCCTACTTACTGTATTACAGAGTGATACAGGAAAAATAAAATTGGTTCAATATAGGAGTTCTAACCTCATTACACCCTTAGTAGATGATATCCTCTCAGAGGAACTTACAGGAACGACGTGTGTTTTGACCAAGACGAATGAAGAAGCTTTACAGATTACCGGATTGCTTGTGAAGAATGGAATGCAGGCAAAACTGATCCAGTCAAATGATGGATTTAATTTGTATAACCTTCTTGAAGTCCGTTTTTTTCTAAGCCAGCTCAATTTGTCGGAAGATATTTATGTTATTAACGAGGATATCTGGGAAAATGCCAAAGGTCAGTTAAGTGAAAGGTTTGGTAGCAGCATAAATCGAGAGATATGTCTCAAGATCATCAAAGATTTTGAGGCGACTAATCCAAAAAGTAAATACAAATCGGATCTAGAAGTTTTTATCCGCGAATCGAAGCTGGAAGATTTCTTGGGCGGAAACAGCGAAACAATCTTTGTTTCCACGATTCATAAGGCGAAGGGACGAGAGTTTGACAATGTGTTCCTGATGCTTGATCAGTTTAAACTTATATCGGAGGAAGCTATACGACAGTTGTATGTTGCCATGACAAGGGCGAAACGTAACCTGAGCATCCACTATAATAGCAATTATCTTCAATTTATAAAAACAGAAGGTCTTGAACGAGTTAATGATTCGGAGGATTACTTGCCACCCTGTCAATTAGCGTTGCATTTAACTTATAAAGATGTATGGCTGGACTTTTTTTCATCCTGTCAACATCTTATTTCGCAACTGAATAGCGGTGATGAACTTACGATTGACAGAGATTGTTGCCGTAATTCAAAAGGCCAAGCGGTATTGAAATTCTCAAAACAGTTGATAAAACAAATAGAGGATAGAAAGCAAAAAAACAACAATGTACCAAAAACAGCGAAAATCAGATTTATAGTATACTGGCAGAAGGAAAACGCAGAAAAGGAAATTAGAATCGTTTTACCTGAACTTCATTTTGAAAGAAATGATGATACATGCATTTGAAATAAAAAAATATCAGGAAAACAGTAGACGGCAGTAGGGGTTACTGGTTTATGGTAACCTACAATATTTACTTCTTAGTAGTAAGTGTTCTTCTGTTTATACAATATAGCCAACAATATGGCCAATATGGCCAATATGGTCAATATGGTCAACAACCTTTTTTCGAGAATGCGTTATCGTCGATTACAGTATTAATATATACTTTTTACAAACGAAAAAAATATTTTAGTAAAGAGAATTCTCTTGCGTAACATTGATATGCTGTGACGCTAGTCGTATTGTGTCCTGAAATTATGAAGCAAGTTAAAGAGTATGTAGAATGGGAGGGTATTAGTTTATGATTAATGAAAAAATGAAAAAGCTATCGCCATCAATGGATGAATGGCTCAAAGAAGCAAAAACTGACCCGGCGGCTTTACAGGAAGGAATGTTTTTAGTTCATAATGGTGTTGTGCGCCAAACGCCTAAAGCCAAGGTGCGACAAGGCATTGATGACGGTTCAATGGTAACGGGAATGGAATTTACTTATGATGCAGCAAAGGTTGATACTGCGATTGCTGAAACCTATAAGATGGATGGTATTTTCTATGTCAGGGTTTGGCTTAATGAAGGCCAACTTGAACTTGGCGACGACATAATGTATGTACTGATAGGCGGCGATATAAGACCACATGTTGTTGATGCACTGCAATTTCTAGTTGAAAAGATCAAAAGCGAATGTGTTACCGAAATTGAACAATAATAGCAAATTACACCGCTCTTTGAAAATGCCTAAAGTTTTTTGAAGAATTCTGATTAATAGCAGGAAGGTGAAATGTTGGCGGTAATTGGAGGGCGGACAAGGTACCTGTCTCCTCGTCCCGTTTTTTATTGTAACATATTGTAAATGAGGACTTTGTGATTCATGTTTAAATGCAGAGCATTTTGGTGTTGTTTAATCGCTATATAAACTGAAGGCAGAGTTTCTACGCTTAAATCAAGTAACTGTGTCGGAAGACTCGCCGACTGAAAAGGCAAAGCGACGAAACGGTTGAAAGTCTTAACAGCTATTATTCATAGGGGTAAGGAACGTAATGTTTTGTTGCTTGATACGTTTTCAATTTAACAACACTGTGTCATTGTATGTACTTAGCTTCACATCCCGGTATGAGAGGTCCCATACTAACAAATCAGGAGTGAGATTATGAATATTCGATATTTACACGAACGCTTATCTCGTATAGAAGAGATTACTGTGGTCGGCAAGAATACAGTGGTGGACGGTGTTATTTGCCATGTTATGGGTGTAGTACGCTATGGCATGCAATTGCGGCTTTTGGTTCTGAAATATGATGAGGTTTTTCGGCAGCATGTTGAGGAGGCTGAAGTTCCCGCGAACACCGTCAGCATCGAGACGGAACTGTTTCAATATCAACATACCACCACTGGCGGTGGCCCTAGGAGCACCGGTGCCTGTCGAATCAGAAAAAGCTATCCCCTACACTATGGAAGTGTGGGGGATAGCTTTTTTGTCTGCAATTCGCTTTTCCGCCAAAGGGGATCGTCCAATATATCTGAGTCAGCGATGACTAGTGGGCTGGAAGTTGTTCAATGGCTTAACTTTCCATATGGATTGTAGCCAAGGGGATACCATCGTTAGAGAACGAGTTAATTTATGCAACGGGATTTTGCTGTATATTACAGAGTATATTTAAAAAGGGAGCTTTAGTTTTAAAAAGGATGAAGCGACCTTGAAAAGCGGTCGAGCAGCTCAGTAAATTGACCAATACGGAAATACATATTTCCTATGATACAGAACGAACTCGATACGCGTGTGTCTTAGGATTTGGGGCTTTCAGTGTTGGATATGGTTATTTAGTTCATAATGTAGGCTTAATTGATTTAAAACCCTGGGTTTATCCATTATTTGCTTATCATACTTTTACGTTCTGGCAGTCACCTATCAAACAACCGATAATTTTATAACAAGAATTCGTATTGCCTTCGACCATATAGTATTCGCCGTATTTGTACTACGTTGCCGTTTACAATAAAGAATACTACATAGTTCTGCACCAACAGCAAACGGTATTGTTTGGCACGAAGCACAGTATTCTTTGCCAATGAACAGCGCATGGGCATTTGTTCAAGAGAAGCGATGCCAGCGACAATTTCATCATAGATTTTAAGAGCAGCCTGCGGTGAAAACTCATTTAGATAATTAATAACATCCTTTAGATCTTGCTCGGCTGAGGGAAATATCTTCAATTCATACTTTTCCATGGACATAAGCCCTCAACTTTTTGGTCACTTCAAAAAAGTCCTTTCCTTCTGCACCGTTTGCAATCTCAACCTCAGCTTCAGCCAGCTTGCTATAGAGTTCAATTAAAGTTTGCTGTTGCTCATAAGTTTCGATACTCATCACCACCATATCCCCTTTGCCGTTCTTAGTTATGAACACAGGTTGGCGTTCATTATGGCAGAATTCAGAAATCTCGTTAGCATTATTGCGCAAATCAGAGATGGGACGAATATTTGGCATATTCCTCACTCCTCGTTCTCAATATTTATGCATATATTTTATCATGATTTTGAGTAAATATCAATTTATACATTACCATATAGCGTAAATTACAGCACTGATGAAAGGCAAATAGATGTCATGGCAAAGAAGCTGGTGCAGGCTGCCAGAATACCCGCTTGACGAAGCCCTCCACCCATCAGTTTTCTATTTTTTCGTGCCTTATGAATTAAGTCAAGTATAGATGAACGCATTCGACTTCGTTTGCGGAGGAAAAGGGGAATAAGGTGTTTGAGAAGAGATTAAGAACTTCGGTGATGGTGTAAACGGAATTCGGTTATGGATTTATCAGTGGTATATTTTCATTGACAGTAATCAGGAATATCTGAAAAAGTTAGAAGACAATATTTATCAGAAGGCTCTAAATAAGAATATAGAATTCATGCAGGGTGACTGTAACCAACTCTTGAAAACAATAAACTCCTTTTCGTGGTATAGTAATTATTGGCGCGGGGTAATCTTCCTAGATCCTTATGCCATGAATTTGAATTGGGATTCTTTATCTTCTATAGCAAACACCAAAGCGTTTGATGTTTGGTATCTTTTCCCTTTATCTGCAGTTAATAGGGTATTACCTCGACATGGAAATATCCCTGAAGCTCATAGGCTGAAACTTCATCAAGTATTGGGGACTACTATGTGGGAACAGGAAATATATAAAGAATCGCCCCAACTGACATTATTCGGTGAAGTTGATTTAGAAAGGGCCTCAATCGACCAAATCAAAGGCTACATACTTAAACGATTAAAAACGATATTTCCAGGAGTTTCCGTAAACCCTCTAACCTTACGAAATCCAAAAACAATTCACCGTTATTTTTACTGTGCTTTGCTGTAAGCAATCCATCATCATCCGCAACTAATCTTTCACTAAAAGCGGTGGATCATATTTTGACACACACGATGAGTTTATTTTAGAAGCGGGGCGATAACATGGCAAAATCAAAAATTGAATGGACGGAAAATACCTGGAATCCAGTAACTGGATGTACGAAGATATCTGATGGCTGTAAAAACTGCTATGCTGCTGTCATGGCCCAACGTCTGAAGTTAATGGGTAATAAGAAATATGTTAATGGATTTGAGGTTGCACTTCACGAATATTGTCTAATTGATCCTTTAAAGTGGAAAAAACCTTCTCTAATTTTTGTGAATTCAATGTCGGATTTATTTCATGAAGACATCCCTTTAGAGTTTATCCAAAAGATATTTGGTATTATGAACAAAGCATCCTGGCACACCTTCCAAGTTCTAACTAAAAGAGCAGAACGACTTGCAGAATTGGCTCCTTATCTGACTTGGAGCCCAAACATCTGGCAAGGAGTGACCGTTGAAAGTGACCAATATAAGAAGCGGATAGATTCCTTGAGAAAAGTGGATGCGAAGGTCCGATTTATTTCCTTTGAACCGCTTATAGATGAGGTTAAGAGCCTCGATTTAACGGGCATTGACTGGGCAATTGTTGGAGGAGAAAGCGGGCTCAAAGCCCGAAGGATCGATCTTGAGTGGGTCCTATCTATCAAGAATGATTGTGATCATCAAGGGGTTAGCTTCTATTTCAAACAATGGGGTGGGATAAACAAAAAGAAAAATGGTCGATTATTGCTTGGGCAAACTTGGGATGCTATGCCTGAAATCGGTGCCAAATGATTTTTCATTAAGAACCCTGGTGCCTGACACCAACTTATCAACTTATTGTTTAGCTTGTACTCGGTGACAGAAAGAATAAAACAAATGCTCATTGCTACTCCAAATTGTGAAATGCATTGCGGGCGATGTAAGGGGCCAGTTGAATTTTCATTTAGAAGGAAGCTTTAGTTTTAAAAAAGATGAAGCGACCTTGAAAAGGGTCAAAAGTTTCCTCATCCAGCAAGATGCGCAAATCTTGTTATCCTTGGTGGACAAAAAAGCAAGCAAACAAATTGTCTTGCTAGGTGCTGAAAAGGTCGTCAGACCAGACACGTCGATTTCCGAGAACTCCCTCTTTACCGGTGCCGTTCATGAGCCTAGTATGGTTTCAGAGCTCAAAAAAGAGATATTAAGTAGTCACAGGATTGATTTTCTCGTTTCTTTCATCAAGTGGAGTGGTTTAAGGCTGATCATCAATGAACTGACTCAGTTCACAGCCAGTGGCGGAAAACTGCGGGTTATTACGACCTCCTATCTTGGAGCCACAGATTTTAAAGCGGTCGAGCAGCTCAGTAAACTGTCCAATACAGAAATACATATTTCCTATGATACGGAGCGGACTCGCCTTCATGCCAAAACGTATATCTTTTGGAGAGATACCGGATTCAGTACCGTTTATATCGGATCGTCCAATATTTCGGAGTCAGCAATGACCAGCGGGTTGGAATGGAATATTAAGCTATCCCAATATGACTCTGGGGATATTTTAGAGAAAATCAGAGCAACGTTTGAAGGGTATTGGAATAATCCTGAGTTCACACCCTTTATTGCGGCGATCGATTCTGAGCGTTTGAGACATGCTTTAAAGTCTGAGAGAAGAACCAGTCAGGATGAAGCGGGTAATGTTGCTTTCAATTTTGACATTAAACCGTATTATTATCAGCAGGAGATTCTGGACAAATTGAAAGCGGAACGGGAAGTCCATCACTCGCTTAAAAACCTTGTGGTTGCTGCCACGGGTACTGGTAAGACGGTGATTGCCGCCTTTGACTACCGGGACTTTTGCAGGGCGAACCCAGGCGAACCGAATAAATTGCTCGTTGTCGCTCATCGGAAGGAAATTTTAAGTCAGAGTCTAGCTTGCTTTCGAGGAATCCTCAAAGATCTAAACTTTAGCTCGATGATGGTCGGAGGACTAAAACCCGATAGTTTTGATCATTTGTTTGTCTCCATCCAATCCTTCAACTCTAAAGAACTGACAGAGATCACCACGCCGGATTTCTATGATTATATCGTGATTGACGAATTCCACCATGCTGCGGCTCCATCTTATCAAGAACTATTAGACTACTACAGACCGAAGATCTTATTGGGACTGACGGCAACTTCGGAGAGAGCGGATGGACGAAGCATCTATGCGTATTTCGAGGGCCGGATTGCGGCCGAAATCAGGTTATGGGAAGCGATTGAACGAAAACTGCTTAGTCCCTTTCATTATTTCGGTGTGACGGATAATGTTGACCTAAGTCAAGTGCGGTGGGTTGCGGGAAAATATGATGAGCGGGAAATTGAAAACCTCTTTGTTTTTGAACGAGCGGTCGCAGTTAAACGCGTTGGGAATATCATTAGTGCGATTGAAAGATATTGCCTAGAACGTTCGGACATCATCGGAATTGGATTTTGTCTTACGAAGAAGCATGCAGAATTCATGTCCGAGATCTTTAACAAATCCGGGATTCCTTCGGAATTTCTGGTTTCGGAATCGGATGACGGTGTTAGAGATAATGTGAAGCGCCGCCTGGTAACGAAGGAAATCAAGTTCGTTTTTGTGGTGGACATAAATGATGAAGGAATTGATATTCCTGAGGTGAATACGGTTCTGTTCCTGCGCCCTACAGAAAGTTTAACTGTCTTTTTGCAGCAGTTGGGTCGTGGTTTAAGGCTAAGCGATGGGAAAGAAGCCCTCACGGTATTGGATTTTGTGGGCCAAGCTCACAAGAAGTATTCGTTTGAAGATCGGTTTAAAGCGTTGTTATCAAGGACTCGGAAAACAGTCGAACATGAAATCAAGCATGGCTTTTCTAATGTGCCGAGGGGATGCTCGATCCAATTAGAGAAACAAGCCCAGGACTATATTCTAGAGAACATCCGAAATGCGGTTAATACTAAGCGCAATTTGATCAGCAAGCTATATGACTTTATGGAAATCAAACATGAGCTAAAGGTCAGGGAGTTTTTCGAGGGTTATTATGTAACACCCCAAGATGTCTATAGCAAAAAGGTAACGGTTGTCGGACTGGCGGCTCAGGCTGGTTTCTCAAGGGATATCAGGTAGATACAGAGCGGGAAAGATTGCTTGCCTCAGCACTGGGAAGATTGTCTTTGGTGAATTCCAGGCGCTGGATTAATTTTATGCAGAAGATCCTGCCGCAAATTCTTTTAGGTGAAGGTTCTTTATTGTATTCGTTGACCAGCGTGGAACGGACAATGCTAACCATGGTTCACTATACCTTGTGGGGCAAGGGGCTTAGTGATCTAGGAAATAGGTTTGCTTCTATTGAAGAGGCGATATATTGGGTCATTAATGATCCACGGCTTTACCAAGAACTGATGGATTTGCTGGACTATCAGTTCGGCAACATCAATTTTGTAGATAGGCCGTTGGTTGGATTTGAGAATGAATACCCACTCGACTTATATTGTGCTTATACGTTTGATCAGATTTTAGTGGCTTTGGGAAAACATACGGAACAAAAGAGGAGCTCTTTCCGGGAAGGAGTTCTCTACCTAGCTGAAAATAAGCTGGATGTCTTTTTCGTGACCTTGAACAAGTCTGAAAAGGATTATTCCCCGTCAACGATGTATCAGGATTATTCCATCAGTGAAGAGCTATTTCATTGGCAGTCTCAAAGTCGAACGACCGAGGAATCGCTGACAGGGCAGAGGTATCTTAACCAAGTAACCAGTGGTGGGAACGTGTTGTTTTTTGTGAGGGAGTATAAGATAGAGGGGGCTTTTGCCGCGACCTTTACTTGTCTTGGCTTTGCCGATTTTCAAAGCCATTATGGCTCAGCACCGATCAGTATTGTCTGGAAGATGAAAGAGCCGCTGCCGGGGTTTGTGATGAAGAAGACGGTTAAAGTTTAAATTTCTGCTGTTATTGCGCAGGGATTGCCATTGCCGTGAAGAAGTTAAATAGTTATAGCTCCCATCTAATCCTAGGTGGGGGCTATTTAACACTTCCAATTATTCTTGCTTTCCTGGGCGGTCTGAATCCTTGCATGACTTCAGAAGAACAAATTCACTGTCTTTACTATCTAAGTACATTTCTTCAGTTTGGCGCTGCTATCCCTCGAAATTTACCTTAAACTGGCCTATTCTGCTGGGCTGTAAAGTGACGGCAGTGGACTTTTCTTGGAGGAGGTTTCTCCTGCGAATGTTTCTCTGCAGGATGATCAGAGGTCCGGAGCATGGGCCGGTCTAGGTATATGCCGGCGCTTAGTTTGTCTTGCCACAAGTTAGGCGAGAAGTGGCAGCCACGCGGCCGCCGTTCTTTTTTTGGCTCCACCTAAACTTGCGGCGGGTCGTAGAGGTCGTTGGTCGTGGTACCTACTCGGCGGAACTGCTTATGAGGCGTCATTAATTGTCGTTCCGCGTAAGTTCCAGGACCCTTCGCGAAACGACACGTTTCGCTGAATAGTGACTGGGGTTAAGGGTGCACGGGAGTGGGATTTAGCTATGGCTCAGGCTCGTAAAGCCTTGGATTGGAACAAACAAATTGAATTGTCCATTGATCCTCCAACAGCTCGCCGGATCCGCGGAGAGCGTAACGAGGAGGGGGCGGAAGCCTGTTCCATGTGTGGTGGTTTCTGTGCTATGAAATTAGTGGGGGAACACCTTGGGAAAACGGGTGGAACTTGCTAAGGAGTCCCCAGCTCAAAATCCAATTGGAAATCCTGAGAAGAGGGCCAAGAGCAGTTTACCCGGCAGATCAGTAAGTATATAAACGCGATAGATAACATAGCTAGGACGAAAGTAGCGGAGATTCTTCCCTTCTTCGGGGGACTTGAGCTTAATGGTAACTGTAATCATTGAAAATCAGATGGAAGAAACTGATCATTCTCACCTTGGGCAAATCCTGACGTATGTAGTAGGGGCTACAGCCAAAACGGTGATTTGGATTAGCCCTGATCCTCGTCCCGAGTATGTGGCTTCAGTTGAATGGCTTAATGAAATTACACCAGTGGACATGAAGTTGAAAAATATCCATAAGTTTCATGAAACTAATTTAAATTAAATGCGTCTAATTTATAGGAGGTTCATCATTGTGACTGAATCCGATAATGTAGAGAACTCTAAACATTTTACTGTTTTGGAGGAAATTATCTCCAAACATCAACGGTATATTTTTAACCTAGCTTTTCGTCTGTGCAGTAATACTGAGGATGCCGATGACTTAACTCAAGAAACATTCTTAAAAGCCATAGAAAATTACGATAAGTTTCGCGGGGAGGCTAATGTACGAACCTGGACTTATACATCTTACAATTTATAATCCTGATCAACATGTTTTTGCTGTATGCAGTTGCTGTAAATGCTGCTGTCATGATATAGAATTTTTAAAAAAATATAACCGGCCTGACCTTATTGCTCATGCCGATTATGTTGTAGATGTGGATAAAAGTAAATGTAATGACTGTGGAATTTGTACTGAACGATGCGTATTTGAAGCGCAGAAAATGGAAGGATCTTTAGTGAGATTCGATGTAAACCGATGTTATGGTTGCGGACTATGTGTCTCTACGTGCCCAACAAATGCACTACAAATGAAGTTTAGAAAAGATAAGAATCTATAGCTTTTCCAGTGTTCGGGAATGAAGACAAAAGAAGGAGGCGCCTAAAGAACTGAGTGCAGTTCAAAAGGCGCCTCCTTTTCTGTGGGCAAATTGCTTACGCCACCGGTGGATCGTAGAGATCGTTGGTGGTCATGTCAATCACCCTGATATCCCGTATCGCGGCCATTTCGCCGCTGGGGCTGTTAAAAATATTCTTGGCTATAACCGTTTCCATCACGGTCTGGGCCTCAGACAGCGTCAGGTTCTCCCTCGGCTGTGGGACGGAAATAACGAAGGATTTGCCGCCGGTGGTAAGAAAAGTTAGCTTTAACACCTTGCTTGTAATAATCGCCATTTTAATCACCTCCTAAAGATTTACTTTGACTTTTCATAGCTGGTCTTTCAGGCAGATTTTCCCGCTGCTTATTCATTAATAAGCTCCCAGTTTTTGCCGAGCACAACATTCAGCAGCGGATACTGGCTCAGACTTGATAGGGCAAGTGGTTGAAGGAATCGGTCAGTTACTCTCAGCGAACGGCCGATAGGTTAATGCAGTTCTGCGAAAAGTACGGGACGAAACTGCTTGCCTCCTCCGACAGTGACGGCCATCCAGATTCGTCACTGGTGACGAATCTGACCTACAACCAGGCGCTCATCCTCCTTGGGATCCCGGAAGAGGAGCGGGAGGAGTTTATCGCGGAGCATGATGTTGAGAGCATGACCAAATTGGAATTGCAGCAGGCTGTCAAGGACAGAGACCAGGCCATAGTAAAGGACTATAATCATTTCCAAAACTGAAAAAATGTATTGCCTTTCTATGCAAACGTGCAAAACGAGGGAGTTGTAGTTAATGCCTGATTATAGTAAAGAATTTCATCATGCAGAAAGCAGAGCAAAGAGAGCTAACGGCTGATCAGACAAATGAAGAAGAACTGGAACGATAAATTTATATACAATTCCTGCGAACTTTTAGAAGGAATAAATATTGCGTCTTTGTTACGTGCGAAAATACTTTTAGCTTATCTGTAAAATATTCAGAAGATAAAAATAAATATTTTGTAAAAGTATGATAGAAGATGTATTGTGATAATGAGACTTAAAGCACTTAACGAGAGAGGTACGAAGATGAAAGACATAGCTTTAATTGCTTCTTACCCAGAGCTTGCTGAATTGGGATTGGAAATAGCAAAGAAAATAGACGTTGACCTGGAGATAGAATATGGGTTGTTAGACGAAGCAGTACCGATTGCGAAAAGATTGCAGGATAATGGTTGTCAAGTCATTATTACCAGGGGTGGCACATACCGAGTATTAAAGCAGGCCAACCTTGGCATACCGATTGTGGACATTCGTTTCACGGGTTATGATTTTTTGCGTACCTTGCAAGAGGCCAGATCCGTCGGTTCCTACATTGGCGTTTTTGTGTCATGGAATATGGGATACGATATCAGCGACATCGGGGCTGTTCTTAATTTAAGGGTTAAAGAGTATTTTGTTGAGCCTGATAAAAAAACATATCCTGCTAAACTTAGGGTTGCAAAAAAAGAAAGCATAGACGTTATTGTTGCAGGCTTATCCGTATGTAGATGTGCTCAAGGTATGGGAATACCTTCTTTTCTGGTGCAATCAGGCAGAGAGTCTGTAGAGATTGCCCTGAATGAAGCGAAAGAATTAGCATCAATCCGCAGAGTGGAACAAGAGAAGGCCAACCGGATGCAAGCCATTTTGGAGTTTGCCTATGAGGGAATCATAGCTTTTGACATCGCTGGAAGTATAAATATGATTAACTTTGCAGCAGAAAAACTTTTAGGAATCCCGGAAAAACAGGCCTTAGGCCATGATTGGCGGGAGGTTATACCGGAATTTAAATTAGAAAACATAATAGCAAAAGGCCAACGTGAGATTGCCGCCCTAGCAGAGAGAAAAGGGAAACATTTTGTAATTAATAAGATTCCAATTTATGTTCGCAAAGAAAACGTTGGTGGAGTTGTCACCTTTCAGGAAGTCTCAGGATTGCAGAATATTGAGCAGGACATTCGCAAGAAGCTCAATCCAAAGGGGCATACAGCAAAGTATAGCTTCAATGAAATTATTGGAGAATCTTCGGAAATTAATCGGTGTATCAAAGCGGCTAAGGAGTTTGCCAAGGTGCAGTCTTCGGTATTAATACTTGGGGAAACCGGTGTAGGTAAAGAGCTTTTTGCCCAGAGTATACATAATGAAAGCAAGCGTAGCGATGGTCCGTTTGTTGCGATAAACTGTGCAGTTATTCCCGAAAATTTGCTGGAGAGTGAACTCTTTGGTTATTCAGAAGGGGCTTTCACAGGAGCGCGAAAAAAGGGCCGGGCAGGGCTATTCGAACAAGCACACGGTGGAACAATCTTTCTTGATGAACTTGGAGAAATGGCACCGAAAATCCAAGCGCGCCTGCTACGGGTTTTAGAGGAAAAAGAAGTCATGAGGTTAGGCGACGAAAAGGTTATTACGATTGATGTCAGGGTGATTGCAGCGACCAATAAGAATCTCAGAGAGCTAATCGAGCAAAGGTTGTTTCGAGAAGATTTATTCTACAGACTGAACGTTCTTAAACTAACGGTTCCGGCGTTGCGCCAACGTAATACGGATATTCCACTATTGGTATGTCACTTCCTGAAACTTTATAACTGTAAGTTTGGTAAATACGTTATCGGGTGTTCAGATGAGGCTATGCGTTCTCTCATTAGCAATAGTTGGCCCGGAAACATACGGCAGCTGGAAAATTTAATCGAGTGTCTGGTCGTACAGACGGGCAACTCAATCATCACAGTCGATGATGTAGGAGCTGTATTATCAGAATCACAAGACATTCAGCAAAATAACAAACTAAAAGATGATGGTCGGAATGAACACCAACCTGAGTTAACTGTGGATATTAACAAAATAAGAATGCTTGAGGACTATGAAGAAGATCTAATCAAAAGAACTTTAGAAGAAACTCAATATAACTATTCCAAGACTGCTCATATTCTGGGGATAAACAGAACAACCTTGTGGCGAAAATTAAAGAAGCAAAAATGAGGATATCATAAGATCTATTAAAAAAACACGCTACAGGATGCATATTGCAACATTATGATGCGTCATAAAGCATAAAGATGCAAAACGCATCATCGAGCTGTGGGGAATTTTAATGGGTATATGTAAGATCTAAAATTCATATTATCCGATACAACCAAGCGATTAAGCTTGTTAAACAGTTAATAGACCTTGCTATTAGAAAAAACTTAATACGGGAATCCGCTGTACATGCAGTATTTAAATACTATAAATTTTTATAATACAATTAGACAACGACCTGGCAACCTAGAAATGCTAGGTTGTTTTTTATTTCATCCCTTCTCAATGAATATTGGCACTATTCTTGCAATTACTATTAATAGCTTCAATACTCACAAATAATTTTTAGGGGGACTTAAAATTGGATCAAATGACACCACGAGAAAGAGTTCTGACCGCTTTAAAACTTGGTCAAACTGACAGAGTGCCTTGGGTGGAAAGCTACATTCACCCGAGCCTAGTTAACAAAATCCTTGGCAGAGAGATCACTCCCATTAAAGGTGCTCGCCTTTCACCTGAAATCCATGAAAAACTATGTGTGGACAATATCACCTTTGATCTGAGGCCACCTATTTACGCACAGATCGAAAAACATGGTGACTTGGAAATGGTTCGGGAGCCGTGGCTGAAGGGATGGGAGGATCTAGAAAAACTTAAAAAATGGCTCCCTGATCCCGATGATAACACTTTATATGAAGGCGCTAAGGAGTTTTTGAAACATAAAGGCGACTATGCGGCTCTGGCAAGCATCCGCCTGGGGATAAGCCCTGTGTATAACAGTATGGGTTACGAGGATTTCGTGTATGCTCTTGCCGATGAACCCGAATTTGTCGAGGCTGCGATTAATGTCTATGGTGGATGGTGTTCCAAAATAATAGACAGGGTCAATGACATGGATTTTGATTTTGTGTTCATTTCTGAAGATATTGCATTTCAGAATGGGCCGATGGTGACTCCCAGGGTATACGAAGAGTATATTTTCCCGCATGCCAAGAAGATTGTGGATAAAATTGCTCTACCAAAGATTTACCATTCTGATGGGGATTTTATGGCATTAATGGATTATATACTTCAGTACAACCCTGCAGGCATTGCCAACTTAGAACCGCCGGTTATGGACATCTTTAAGCTCAAAGAAAGTCACGGAGACAAGGTCTGCCTAATGGGAAATATCGATCTTCACTACACCTTAACGCGGGGGACCCCTGAAGAGACCGCCGCAGAGGTTAAAGAAAAACTGGAACGAGTTGGCAAGGGCGGAGGGTACATTATTGCTAGCGCCAATGGATTGGCCTCTTACTGCAAACCAGAAAACGTCATGGCTATGAACGATACGATATTAAAATATGGGTGGAACAAATAAAAATACAAGCGACACTTAGCAAGTATTAAAGATTCACAAGGAGGAACGATTTGTGTCTGTATTAGAACAAATTAAGGAATTTGTTATTGCCGGAAGTGCTAAAAAGGTGAAAGAGTATACCGAGCAAGCTGTAGCTGAAGGTTTGGATGCATCAACAATTCTTAACGATGGGTTAATTACTGGAATGAACGTCGTTGGAATTCGCTTTAAGGCAAATGAAGTCTATGTTCCAGAGGTCTTGATGTCAGCCAGGGCTATGCATACGGGTTTAGCTGTTGTTAAACCTTTGATTGTAAATGCAGGTATTAAGGAAAAGGGCGTTGTCGCAATTGGCACAGTTCAAGGCGATCTCCATGATATCGGTAAGAACTTAGTAATTATGATGTTAGAAGGTGCCGGCTACAAAGTAATTGACATTGGCGTAGATGTATCTACAGAAAAGTTCATTCAAGTCATCGAAGAGCAGCAACCGCAAATCGTTGGGGTGTCAGCATTGCTTACGACTACCATGACTCAAATGCAGCATACTGTCGAAAAACTTCAAGCTTACAGGGACAAAATAAAAATTATTATCGGTGGAGCTCCTGTCACTCAGGCGTTTGCAGATGAAATTGGAGCAGATGGATACGCTGCCGATGCAGCCAGTACGGTCGACTTAGTCCAGAAACTTACGTCTATCTAATTATGGTAATAACACTTAAACAATCTTCAAAGATATGTCAAGAGTTGTCGTATGAGAAATTGAACTTGAATGCTATACGGTCTAAATTTTGCGCTAGCCATTTATTGATAAGGGGGGTGCATCCTTGTTGCGGTTTTTTAGGGTATTAGACAGATGTTTAGATTTTTTTGCCGAATGTGTGACCATACTCATGTGCGGCACAATATTATTTGGTGTTGCATCGCGGTATATTTTTAGGTTTTCTACCTACGGTCTTGATGAAATAGTACGGTTTTCTTTGATTTGGATGACATTTTTGGGTGCTGTTCTTGCGACGCGTGACCGAAAAGAGATAGCTATTGATGTTTTGAGTAGCCACCTTCCATTAATAGGGAAACGAATAGTAAAGGGAATCAGCGATCTTTTAACCTTGTTTCTTTTAGTTTTTTTAGCAGGTTATGGCTGGAAGATGACCGTTTTTCAGCATACAATTTTAACTTCAGACTTACAGCTGCCGGGCAGTGTGATGTATATTGTTGTCCCTGGAAGTGCCATATTAATGGGTTTATACTTGTTTGTGCGAAGAATTAGGGAAAGAGCACCCAAAGAAGTTTAGGAGGGGACATAGGTGGCGATAGTTATTATTATTCTCCTGCTCGGGCTGATCGTAATAGAAGTTCCCATAGGTATTTCGATGGGACTGTCTGCTGTTTTATATTTTCTACTTTCTGGATTACCCATGGAAGTTATAATCCAAAAAGCGGTGGGTGGAGTCAATAGCTTTGAATTGACTGCAATACCCATGTTTATGCTTGCTGGAGAGCTAATGAGTTCAGGAGGTGTGAGCCGGCGTTTAGTTAAGTTTACCACCAGCCTAGTAGGCCATTTCAAGGGTGGCTTTGGAAATGCCACTGTACTCACATGTATGATTTTTGGAGGAGCTACAGGCTCAACTATGGCTGAAATCGCTGCAGTTGGTCCATTAACCATTCCAGGTATGGTTAAACAAGGCTACAAGAGGGAATTTGCAGCGGCAATTGTAGGGGTTGCTTCAGAACTTGGGCCGATTATCCCGCCCAGTATTCAGTTTATTATTGTAGCGTCCTTGGCTCAACTGTCGGTGGGAAAGCTGCTATTATCAGGACTCATTCCAGGCATTCTGATCGGACTTCTGTTGATGGTAGTTGTTTATATCATATCGAGAATCAAAGGTTATCCTACAGAAAGGATGCCGAGAGCATCTCTCAAAACGGTTATAAAGGATACAAAAGAGAGTTTTTTCGCCATATTAATGCCGGTCGTTTTAATCGGCGGCATGGTGTCTGGTATTTTTACTCCTACTGAATCTGCAGGAATAGGAGTTTTATATGCATTGATAGTCAGTACTCTAATATATAAAGAGTTATCACTAAAAGACATCTATCAAGCCTGTGTCAAGACAGTAGTATCGGCAGGTACGATCATGTTCATTATTGCGATGGCTAATCTCTATGCTTACATGTTGACAAGAGAGCAGATTGGTCAGTCGGTAGCTCAGGCAATTGGCAGTATAGGAGCTTCGCCGAGTATAACTCTTCTTTTGGTAGTTGTATGTATGATTCCAGTTGGAATGGTATTATCTTCGACGCCTGCCTTAATGCTTTTAGTGCCTATTTTGGTTCCCTTTTCCAAGACCCTGAATATGGATCCGATAATGTTCTTTGCTGTCGTGACTATGTCTTCTCTTATCGGTTCATTGACTCCGCCAGTTGCATTATCACTATATTTGACCAGCCAAATTGCAGAAACAAAACCCGAAAAGACTTTCATCCAGATGATTCCACTTATTTCGGTGATATATGTTGTCCTTGTCGCGTGTAGTTTTATACCTAGCATGACTACTTGGATACCTAATATGGTTTATAAATAAACCATAAAAATTAAACCCCAAAAAATTTATGAAAGGAATGATTATTGAGAAAATTAAAAAAGACGGGCTGTCAATTGTACTTTAAGAAAATCAAAAATAAAGGGAGGAAACCAAATGAAAAAATTATTTGTTATTTTGCTCAGCTTTTCTTTACTTGTATTAACAGGTTGTAGCAGCTCCGCTGATAATAAAAGCAACACCAGTGGAACTTCAAGTGCTTCGGACGGGAAGGTATATACTTTAAAACTAGGTAATAATAATAGCTCCCAAAGTATAACTAATGCTGCCTTCTTAAATTATGCTAAAGCGGTGGAGAAACAAACCAATGGGAGGCTGAAAATTGACGTATATCCTGGTAATCAATTGGGAACTAACGAAGAAATGGTCCAAGAGGTATCTTTAGGGTCATTGGACATGGTTTCAGTGGGAGTATCCTTGATTGGCAGTGTAGGCATTGATGAAGCAAACGTCATGAAAGTACCGTTTTTATTCGATAATGTCGGTCAAGTTAAAAAATTTATTAATGAACAAGACGGGAAAATTATTTACGATAAAGCAGCATCCAAAAACATTAAATTATTGACAACTTCTATAGAGAGGATGCCTCGTGAGATGATGTCAAAAACACCTATTTTAACACCGGAGGATTTAAAGGGTAAATTGGTTAGAGGCGGTGATGCGGCAACGAATCAGGCACTAAAAGTACTCAAGGCGGTACCAACATCAGTCGCTTTAAAAGAAGCATATACAGCTTTTCAACAAGGTGTCGTAGATGTGGTTGAGCTACCCATGGATTACCTTTATGATTTATCTCTTTATGAAGTCGGCAAAAACGTTGCCTTGACAAACCATATTTATGATGTTCAACTTTTAGCTATGTCGTCAAAGAGTTTAGCCAATTTGCCACAGGATTTGCAAAAAGCTCTTACAGATAACATTGCTAGTTTAGTTGAGGAAAATAACTCAAAAATGAAGTCTTCATATGATGATTATGTCAATAAACTTAAAGATAAAGGTGTTAAGTTCAACGAGATAGACCGAAGTAAATTTAAGGCAATAGTTATGCAAGCTTATCCGGAATTAGAAAAACAATGGCCTTCGATCAAGCCAATATTGGAAAAACTATTAAAAAAATAAGGACATTGGATAGAAATATGGGGCACTTTAACTTAAATTGCTAGAAACATGAACTAACCACAATACGTAACCTGACTGGTTAGCCCGTTCGGAGGGTGTCAGGGCAGTCACTATCTCAGGTGGTGAAGCCTTGACACCCTGTTCCAATTCAGAGTTTAATTTAGAACCATTTTGTCGCGTTGTGTTCCTAAAATATCCACTTTTATAAGGAGTGTTTGTATGTTGCTCATTGGTGAATTAATTAATACGAGCCGCAAGGCGATTCTGGCGGCTATGGAAGCTCAGGACAGCACATATATTGCTGACATTGTCAAAAAGCAGGACGAAGCAGATGCCGATTATATTGATGTCAATTGTGGCAGCATCATCGGCAAAGAAGTAGAGAGTATGGAATGGCTCATTAATGTTGTTCAAAGTGTAACAAGAAAGCCACTTTGTATTGACAGCCCAAATCCCAATGCTATAAAAGCTGGTTTGGCTTTAGTGAAAAACGGACAACCCATGATTAATTCGATTTCGGCAGAAAGTGAACGATTTGCAGCAGTTCTACCTAGTGTACTTTCACCACCAAGTTAATCGCCATGCGTGACGCACTAAAAAAAGGAGCAGGTTTAACCTGCTCCTCAGATCTAATGATGTTATAGTGGCAATTCATGAATTGCCCTTACGGGCCTTAGTTCCACTTTTGATCAGCTAGACGTTTGTAAGAATCATAGCGGACCTTGGCATATTTTTCAGCACCTTCATAGAGTTCTTCTGCACTTTCAGGGAAAATATTCAGCAAGGAAGAGTAACGAACTTCGCCCATGATGAATTCACGGAATGACATAGTTGGCTCTTTAGAATCTAGGCTAAATGGATTCTTGCCTTCCTCGATCAGATCTGGGTTAAAGTGATAGAGATGCCAGTAACCGGAATCAACTGCTTTCTTCGACTCTTGTAAACTCATGGTCATACCTGCCTCCAGGCCATGGCTGATACAGGGCGAGTAAGCAATAATCAACGAAGGTCCTTTATAAGCTTCGGCTTCCTTAATCACCTTAATCGTTTGAGCCATGTTAGCACCCAAAGCAATTTGCGCGACATAAACATATCCATAACTCATAGCCATCATGCCTAGGTCTTTCTTCCGAATCTTCTTACCCGCTGCAGCGAATTTGGCTACAGCTGCTCTAGGAGTCGACTTGGAAGACTGTCCTCCAGTATTGGAGTAAACCTCGGTATCCATGACAAAAATATTCACATCGTCACCGGAAGCTAAGACGTGGTCTAATCCGCCAAATCCGATATCATAAGCCCAACCGTCTCCACCGAGGATCCACTGAGACTTTTTAATCAGATTATCTTTTAAAGCAATAATTTCTGCGAGGACTTTGTTATCCCCGACGTATCCTTTAAGTCCAGCAAGGACCTTAGCTGTCGCTGCTTTAGAAGCGTCAGCATCATCCCAACCCGTAAGCCACTCTTGGAAAGCTTCCTTCAGCTCAGCACTAATCTCCATCTCCAACGCTTGATTCAGCAAATCAACGAGTTTTTCACGGAGTTGATGAACTCCCAAGTACATTCCATAGCCGAACTCTGCGGTGTCTTCAAATAAGGAATTAGCCCAACTCGGTCCTTTACCTTCTTGGTTAGTGGTATAGGGAACTGCTGGAGCACTGCCTCCCCAGATAGAGCTACAGCCAGTCGCATTGGCAATCATCATACGGTCGCCATAAAGTTGAGTGATCAGTTTGATATAAGGTGTTTCACCGCACCCTGGGCAGGCACCGTTGAACTCTAGTAACGGTTGAGAAAACTGGCTACCTTTAACTGTATTCACGTCAAAAAGTTTGCTCTTGTTTGTGAGGGTCATCGCAAACTCCCAGTTCACGGCTTGTTGTTCCATTTGTTCCGCTGCTGGTTTCATGATCAGAGCTTTACCTTTAGCTGGACAAACTTCAGCACAGTTCCCACATCCAGTGCAATCTAACGTACTCACCTGAACACGGAATTGCAGACCTTCAGCCCCTTTACCGGCCGCTCTCTTGGTTGCGAAAGTTTCCAGAATGTTTTTCTCCTTTTTGTTTAGCTTCTCATCTACCAGCTTTTCCCGAAGTTTCTTGATCTTGAAGTGAGCATTAGCATAATAATTTTCTAATTTCTCGGCCTCGTTCATTAAGAACGGGCGAATCGCCGCGTGTGCGGCCGCTTCGTTGCCATCCATAGTTTTCACTTTAGCCATTATTCGCATCCTCCCAGTATGTGATGTAAGAAATCTAACTTCAAGGCTTTTTGGAGGGTGTACCCTCCTTGCTATCCCCTAAGTCCAAAAAATAATAATACTACTATGTGAAAGTTTTTAATAGTCTGAAAGATAACTACAAAAAAATATAATTCTACCTATAATTAAAATGTCGCCGTTTGTTAAGGAACTATTTCACATATGGTCCAAATGGTTTCCCTTTAGACTGAAGTATACCCCTTAATTGTTTCATTCGTCTATAATTTATAGTCATGTATCTTGAATACAATTCCTCAAGACCTAAACAGTACCCAATTAACACCTATTAGATCCCCACTAATTTGGAGCACAGTTAAGGCTAAAACGCCGGGAAACCCAAAAGACCAACCATTATGCAAATGAAACCATTAAAGAATTTACTTAAGGACTATTGACGAGTATGAATTCGCATTGTATACTTACTGAATTAATAGTGAGTAGTTATGAGAAGCATAATGAACACAATACTCCTATGAGAGTTGAAATACAATGTCATAATTGCGGAATTACACTTTTAGCGAACTCTTCATTCTGTAGTGAGTTCGAAATAGGCTAAATAGTTTAATAATCGTCATGTACTTATAGCTTTACTTTATTTGAAAAGTAATTTATTAAGGAGGATAGAAATGGATACTCCAAAATATACAAAAGGTCAAATCGAGGCACAAATAAGTGAAGCTGTAAGTAAGTTTGAGAAGGAGTATATGGGGCGTGGTCCTAAGGACATCAAAACAAAGATAATCCAAAACCACATATTGATAATTATTGATGGGTTTTTGAGTCAGTCTGAACAAAGGCTTGCTGAAAACAACCAAGGTATAAAACTAATTAAAGATATGAGGACGGCTTTGTTTGAAAATGCTAGAAATCACTTGGAAGAACTAATAAATGATATAGTTAATATTAAAGTTGTCAGTATGCACTCTGACGTAAGCACAAAGACTGGGGAAAAAGTAATTGTTCTAACAGTTGGTTGTGATATTGAGGAAAGAATATAATCCAAAATAATATTTTGGTTGACCAAGCGAAGGGTATGAAATACTTGTTGCAGTGTAGGCCAATATTTATAAACTTGATTAATCAAGTTTATAAATATTGGCCTTTTTTTATTAAGTTTAATGTGAAAGGAAGTGGCAATATGAATAGAAACAAAGAACCAAAGGTGGCAGTAATAATGGGAAGTGACTCTGATTTCCCAGTTTTAAAAGGGTGTGTCAAGCTCCTAGGAGAATTTGGAATAAAGACAGAGGTTTCAGTAATATCTGCTCATAGAACACCAGAAAGTGCTAGTGAGTTTGCTAAAGCTGCTGAGAAAAATGGCTTTAGTGTCATAATTGCAGCAGCAGGCAAAGCTGCACATTTGGCGGGAGTTATTGCGGCATATTCAACCCTACCTGTTATAGGAATACCTATAAAGTCTTCTACACTTGATGGCTTGGATTCACTACTATCTATTGTACAGATGCCATCAGGTATACCTGTTGCTACCGTTGCAATAGATGGGGCAGAAAATGCGGCTATTCTAGCAGCGCAAATAATTGCTTTATGGCACGATGAAATTAGGGATAAAATCAAAGATTACAAATCCCAGTTGGCAAAAAAGGTTGAAGAAAAAGACAGGGCATTGAAAGAAAAAATAGCAGAAGAGGTGTTAAGAAAATGATGAATAATGATATGAATTTAGGCATTCCGCTTTTAATTAAAGGTAAGGTTAGAGATGTATATGATCTGGATGACAAGCTTCTGATCGTCGTATCTGATAGAATATCAGCATTTGATGTGGTATTTCCTAATCAAATTCCGAATAAGGGAAGGGTGCTAAATAAAATTTCAGAGTTTTGGTTCAACTATACCAAGGATATTGTGGATAACCACATGATAAGTACGGATATTGATGAATATCCAAAATCACTTTTAGAATACAAGGAATATTTGAAGGACAGATCAATGCTGGTAAAGAAGGTAGAAATGATCAAAGCGGAATGCATAGTAAGAGGTTATCTTACAGGTTCAGCTTTGAAAGAGTATGAGAAGAACAAGAGTATTTGTGGAATTAAACTTCCAGAAAGTCTTAAGGAGAGTTCCAAGTTAATTGAACCAATCTTTACGCCGACAACAAAAGCCCATCAGGGTCATGACGAGAATATTACTACAAATGAATTGGAAAATCTGATCGGCAAGGAATTAACGCAGAAAATTATGGAGGTTAGTATAACACTCTATGTCAGAGCGAGCAAGCATGCAGAAAGCAAAGGTCTAATACTTGCAGACTCGAAATTTGAATTTGGTATTCTAGATGGGACTCTTATACTTGCAGATGAGCTTTTCACGCCTGATTCATCGAGATTTTGGGCTTTAGATGAATATGAGATTGGAAAGTCTCAGAAGAGCTTTGATAAGCAGTCTGTACGTGACTATCTGGAAAGAATAGGTTGGAATAAAACACCTCCTGCACCAAATCTCCCTAATGATGTTATAAAGCAAACTGAACAAAAGTATTTGGAAGCATATGAGAAAATTACAGGGCTTAAACTAGTGTGATTTTTATGAAGGGGTATTTTAATAGACAAATGCGTTTAAGACAGAATATCTTGATCTAGTCCCTATGAGGATGTGCAATAAATATTTAATAGGAGTGATAACATGCAAATTATAAAGATAACGAATGATAAACAAATTCCTTCTATTTATACGAAGACACCTATTAGTGAGCTTATATCATACCAAAATTTAAATGCAGAACTTAAAGGATATAATTCTGCTGAACTTTTTATTGGGATGTGCATGGATAATAGAAAGCAATTGCGTATACCTGAAAATTTTGCTTATATAATAAGAACTGGCGGAGCGAACTTGAGATATAGTGAATTTAAGGTATCTTACGCCATTGCAATTGGTGGAGTGAAATATATTGCATTAATTGCTCATGATAATTGTGGTATGGTGAACCTGATTTCAAAAAAGGCGAATTTTATTGATGGATTGTGTAGAAATGCGAATTGGGATAGAAAAAGGGCAGAAGAACATTTCATGAACTATGCTCCCATGTTTGAAATTGATAATGAAGTGGAATTTGTTGTGAATGAGTCTAAAAGACTTTCTGAGAAATATCTGGGAGTGCAAGTTGTTCCACTTCTATATACAATTGAAGATAATATGTTGAGTATAATTTTGGAGTAGAATGACGAGAATCACAGGGCCGCCATTTGAATGCAAGTGAGGATGAAAAGCTCTTAGAACATGGACCATGATTCATTCGCGATAGTTTCTAAGACGATCCAAAGTCGCGATGAAGCGGATGAGGATAGTTATAGTGGCTCGGATGTAAAGACAAAAAAATCAAAAAGATAATGTACCAGATATTGCATATTAGTAGTCTACTTTTCTATTGTAGAACGATGCGATAAGGAAACTCTAATGCAGCGTCATTACAGTAAGGATTGTATCAGAAAGAAAAAGGAATACATGGTTAAACAGAGTAATTATGTGCTTGTGGTATGGAACGGCAAATTCGGCGGCTCGGGGAAACTCCTTTCTATTGCTCGCACCCTAGGAAAGATTGTGATTCTGATTGACGCCAATACCTATGAAGTGCGACTGATTTGAAAAAACTAGCGGCACAGCCCAATGAACCCTATTAGCCCATAACTGGGGTGTTATGAATGACGAACCGACAGTCATCAGGGATGTTATACATTCCGGGAAAATTTCCAGGGAGAAGGGATACTGATTCTGGACTCTTTGGAGGGGGCCTCTCTGGCGGATGTTTCTCTGCAGGAGGATGCTGTCCCAGACTGAATAAAGCTGCCGCAACATCATAAACATCCTGTTCGGAGGCGTCAGCCTTCAGGTCATTTAGGCTTTTCTGCTTGAGGATAGAGAAACTCTCAAACAGGATGCTCAAGAGGGGATAGATATCGAACAAATCAAAAAACTCCTGAATTATGCCAGCAAGCAGTTACCGATGTGGAACTGCAGCAGATCCTCGGGGAGCCGCGCAAGGAGCTCTCCTTTTCCGTGTGGGGCAGGGAGAAGTAATCGCTTGAAGGAGAAATTGCCTGTGTGTTGAATATAGTAATTAAAGATTTAACCATAATAAATGGCTTTGACCGAAGGCGAATACACAGCGTTCCGAATGGAAAAACAAAGGAGTTGTTTGGAATTGTTTACTTTACTGGCAACCTTAAAAGTAAAACCTGGCAAAGAGGTCGAAGTGACCGAAATTTGTACTCAATTGGCCAAGGAAGTTCTTTCTAAGGAAAAGGACTGTTTGATGTACATACCCCATGTGGTAAAGAATGACCCAACTGAAATAGTCTTCTTTGAAAAGTATAAGGATAAAGAGGCCTTCAAAGCCCATGGGAGTTCAGCTTATTTTAAGG
>Ga0209347_1001583_pt1 | contig 35523 bp, 12 predicted proteins | sample AutmiccommuBRH23_FD_187382 | JGI IMG/M metagenome (GOLD analysis project Ga0209347, IMG submission 187382) | Deep subsurface microbial communities from Mt. Terri, Switzerland - Autotrophic microbial communities BRH/23 (SPAdes) (version 2) | ecosystem: Environmental > Aquatic > Deep subsurface >...
GTTTAAAATCCAGCCCTCTGAAATAATACGAATATGCTATCGGATAGTGCTTTAATAATCTACCTGGTTCATATATTCTTCTATATTAGTAAATCCATCTCCATCATGATCATCATTATATCCCTGACTAAGGTCACCAAGAATATTTAATTCCCAGGCATCGGCCATGCCGTCTTTATCGGTATCATAAACAGCAGGTCTTTTATTATTTATCATGTTATCGGATAATATCCATGTAGCCGAATTGAGAGCGAATTCCAAAACACCTTTTTTGAAATTATCTATCGCCTTCTGATCATAGGGATCTTGAAAGGTCTGTACATTTCCAAAGTCATCTAAATATTTATTGGCTCCAACATTTGATAGAACTTTATTAAGTGCTTCTTGCGGGCTCAATAATGGAGGTTCATTTGGGATGGTACTACCATTTTTGGTGTTGGTGAAAAATGAACTTGATAATTGGGCGCCAGTTCTTGTATTAATCCATATTTTCTCGTTGTTCTCCGAGGAGGTTCCATTCAATAAAACGCCATTTAAATTTTGGTAATAATTCTGCTTGGAATAGATTCTAACAGAATTGGAACCCAAATCTTGAAACCTGTTAGGCACCAAACTTGTTTTATGGATATAATAGTAATTACCCACATGATTTATCTTGGGATCGCCGTATACTATAGTACTAAGTTTGGTTCCGTAAGATTGTATTATATTATTCTGGATCACTCCCAAACCATTGAATCCACCCATGTTCGGGGTTCGATTGCTTCCTGACATAAAATTATAATGCCAACTTATATTGCCCGCAACATCCCAGTCACCGACCCCACTATTCAAACCATCAACCGAGAATCCCAATGTATTGGAGTCCGCAATTAAACAATTTTGAACAGTTATATTCTGTATGGGGTAACCATCACGCCAATCACCTGCAATGATACCTTTATCACCGCCCCAACTAGTGGAACAATGATCTATAATGACATCCTTATTCCCGATTTTTAAAGCTGTGGAAACATTATCGTCGATAGCTGGAAAACCGGTAGTTACCGCCGGGCGAATGGTCAGATATCTCATGATAACATTACCGCTCTTCTCCATTTTAATCCAGCTATGATTTAATGTTATTCCACCTTTTGGTGCTGATTGTCCGAAGAGGGTCAGATTTCCGGTTTCCTTTAAATATACTTCTGATTTGTCGCCCTCAATAACCCCACTCACTGAAAACACAATGTATCTTGGTCCTATCTCTTTGGTTAAGGCATCCTTTAATCCACCCTCATAGACATTATGAACTTGATCGTACACTAGAGGAGCATTAAAATTTAAAGTGTTGACTATCACCAGGGTCCCACCTCTACCTCCACTTGCATTTGAGCCACCCCCATATGCCGATGGAAAGGCCTTCAAGCTACCTGAATCTTTATCTTCAGAATTGTTCATATTGTCAGAGATAATTACCGTAACAGTTCCTGTCTCATCGCTAACGGAGGTGTCTTCGTTAACCACCTCCGCGGTGTAGTCAAAGGTATCTGTAGTTTCCGCGGGGCCTGTAGGCTCGTAGGTCAGGGTATTATCTTCATTAATGATTACATTACCGCTTCGTGGGTTGGAGGTGCTTTTTATACGTACTTTCTTTTCTTCCGGAAAATTATCATTGGAGAGTACGTTCATCCGTATAGTGGCATTTACTGCTGTCCGGAACGTGTCATCTACAACAAACAAGCGGAGCTGCCCGTCAAGGTTTCCGGGATTTACATAATCCGCCAGGAGATCGGAGTCCTTGCTGCAGGAAAAAGTTATGAAAATAGTGAAAACTAATAGGATTAACCTATGGGCGTTTGTGGGGAAAATGCTCATGTAATTAGTAGATTAAGTAAGATTTAAAACTAAATATGTAAAATTTGGGTCTGTTAAAAATATTTATTAATTAAATATCTTCGATAAAAATTTCAATATATTCGATGAACTGCATTTTTATCAGATCCTAACTTTTTAGTGAGTAGTTTATTGCCTGATATGCTATTTTTTTTAACGGTTAATAACCCTTTCAAATCTTAGTTTGCAACATTACGCAGCTCAGCGATATTTTAGATCATTTCATCGATCATTTTAACGTTTCATTAAGAACCTATTCGATGAACGGCACTTTCCTTTAAGAAAAGAACTTTGGAATTTGCGTAGAATCACATCGGCTGCTTATTCAGAACCTTTAGAATATGTTCAGGCTGAAGTCCGAAGATAAGGTTCAGACCTAGATTTGATTAAAGTAGGAATTACTGCATGATTAGATTGAATTTCAAAATTTATAAGGCCTTCACGCTTTTAAGTACTTTCACCTGAAAACGGCATGTTCGGGAAGGCATCTCATCCACAGTTACAGGTGGAAACCGAAGTTCCTAAAGAACAACTTCGTCCGGATGCCCTGATTATCAGGGCCCGGGAGGTGCATGTCCAGGGCGAACAAATAAAAATAGACCATACAATGAAGGGGCCATAAAGAATTGATTCACCGGGATTAACAACAGAATGGGATAGCCCAACCGACCGGGGTTATCCGCGTCCTGTTAGTTATGTTTTATTAAGTGGATTAGAATAATGGGGATACTAAAAGAAGGGAAGGATGCGGATTAAAGAATTTTATAGCTGTCAAGGGATCATATGGATACCTGTGATACCATAGCTTTTCAATTTCGTTATAATATCAATGGGCGTGGCAACTCTCAAATCCTGGTAATTTTTTTATATAGTTACTCCCATCACCAGGATCATCGCACCTATTATTATAATTTCACGATGTACCATAAGGTGGTCACCTCTTCAGCTGTATAATTAACTATGCCATCTTTCAACTCCTAATCCCCGTGTTATAATTTACGGTGGCCAAAACAGGATTCAAGGCTTGGCGGGAGGTTATATCATTTGAAGATTGGCATTTTTAGGAGGTGACGATTTTACCCCCAGGGCCATCGGAGGCATTCAACTCCAGGAAAATAGCAGAGCTAAATTTTTGGGAGGCTGATCTGGAGGGAGTTAGGATACCCTGGTAATCGACGGGCCAACTATATACAACGAGGCCGGCCATTTCAATATCCCGATGTTCAGCGATGATGTGCACGGGAGGTATCTGGCCCTGAAAGATCAGTAATCAAATTATTAAATAAGGTAGTCCCCGGGCTTTAGCTTGTTAAAGCCCGGGACTTTTTGTTTCTGCTATCGCTGCTACTATAGCCGCTTATCCACCTCGCAGTCAAGAAAACTCTTAACGTCGTAGACCACCCCGTTCGGGGAGAGCATGGCCCGGATGTCTATCTGCCGGAATTCCTTATGGGAGACCGTGAGGACGATCGCCTCAAACTGCCCATGAGGTAGTTCACGGGTCGTGGTCTGGAGGTATTCTTTCTGCACTTCGTCCGGGGAGGCCCAGGGGTCGTATACGGTTACTTCTGCCCCGTAACTCTGTAAACTGGCAATGACATCCACAGCTTTGGTATTCCGTACGTCCGGGCAGTTTTCCTTAAAGGTGATCCCTAAAACCAGGATTTTGGAACCTTTTACCTTAATGTCTTTCTGTACCATAAGTTTCACCACTTCCGCGGCCACATAATTCCCCATCCCGTCGTTCATCCGCCGGCCGGCTAATATGATCTCCGGATGGTAGCCGTAAGCCTGGGCTTTCTGGGCCAGGTAATAGGGGTCTACCCCAATGCAATGCCCGCCCACGAGGCCAGGGGAGAATTTCAGGAAATTCCATTTGGTCCCTGCAGCTGCGAGCACTTCACTGGTGTCTATTCCCATCAGGTTAAAGATCTTAGCCAGTTCGTTCACAAAGGCGATGTTGATGTCACGCTGCGAATTTTCAATGACCTTGGCCGCCTCCGCCACCCGGATACTGGGCGCCAGGTGGGTCCCGGCCGTAATGACCGAGGCGTACAGGGCATCCACTTTTTTGCCAACTTCCGGGGTGGATCCCGAAGTGACCTTCAGGATTTTCTCCACCGTATGCTCCTTGTCGCCGGGGTTGATGCGTTCAGGGGAATAGCCCACAAAAAAATCCTTGTTGAATACCAGCCCGCTTACCCTTTGAAGGACAGGGACGCATTCTTCCTCGGTGACCCCGGGGTAGACCGTTGATTCATAGACCACAATGTCTCCCGGCTTCAGCACGGCCCCTACCGTTTCACTGGCCTTATAGAGGGGGGTGAGGATTGGCCGGTTGGTGCTGTCTACGGGGGTCGGTACGGTAACTATATAATAGGTACAGTCTTTTAGGCTCTCCACCTCTGTACTGCAATACAGTCCCCGGTCCATTTGCGGGTTTGGTCTCAAGGCTTCCTGAAGGATGTCGTCATCTACTTCCAGCGTGCTGTCGTGCCCGTTTCGCAGATCGCGTATGCGCTCTTCATTGATATCAAATCCGATAACCGGGTACTGGGTGGCAAACAAGCGGGCCAGCGGCAGGCCGACATAGCCCAGGCCGATGATGCCAATTACCGGAGAAGTTGAAGTTTGTTTCATGTAATAATGTATATATTTAATAGAGGCGAATAATTTGTATTCGCATCCGGGCAGTTTCAAGCCGCAAAGATGCTAAAACTGTAGTAAAGCCACTAAATTTTCAATTAAAATAAGTATTAAATCGATGAATGAAGGATAATATAACCCAAAGTAAATGGCGGACTGCACACTTTTGAAAAAATTTATATCCTGATCTTTGTAATTTTATTCACCATTGCAATTTTTCTTATGAGAGTAATTAAAATATTGGGGATTCTTTTCTTTTTTTTTATGACGAATGTAAAGGGTCAGACTGTTACCCTTTCCCGATTCCTGGCGGGTGATGCAAGTACCTCAATCAGGATGGCGCTGCATTCCCCCAACGATACCGTAATAATCGACCGGAACGTGAATCCCTGGTCTTTCAGGCCTGTAAGGCTCGAGGGCGTCCGTAACAAGACGATCATTATAGAACCGGGTGTGCGTATACAGGCTGAACCCGGAGCCTTCCCAGGCACCAGTGATGCCCTGTTTACCTTTATTGATTCGGATAATGTAACGATCCTGGGTAATAAAAACGTGCTTGCGATGAACAAGGCGGAATATACCGATGGGGAGTGGCGGCATGTGCTGAGCCTCAGGGGCTGCCGGAATTTCAGTGTCAGGAACCTGATTTTACGCGACAGTGGAGGTGATGGCATCTATATAATCGGATCCGATAGCCGCTTGTTTTCGGAGAATATCAGGATCGACAGTGTAAAGTCCCTGAACAACAAAAGGCAGGGAATTTCGGTGATCAGTGCAAAGGGGTTGTACGTCACCAACAGCGAATTTTCAGATACGTCGGGTACCTTACCCGGGGCTGGAGTGGATATTGAGCCAAACAGCCCACGAAACGTAATAGACGATATCTTTTTTGATAATTGCATATTTCGCAATAATTACCACTCGGGAATCAAGATAGCCCTGGGGAAACTCACGAGTTCATCGAAACCCATAAATATCACGTTTACAGATTGCCTATTGCAGAAAAATCACGCTCCGGAAAACCCATATCCGGCTGCAGAAATAGCTATTGGGGCACATCGTACAGACCCTGTAAAGGGGAACGTAATTTTCAAGCATTGCATGATAGATCAATCCAACTGGGGCGTTTTTTATAGCAGAAAAGGTGCAGAGGCATACCATGTTAGCTTCGAACAATTTAGTGCACTTGATATTTGTCAGAAGTCAGTTACGCCTCCCTTTGGGCTGGAAGTTGCAGATTATAGGAATATCAGCCCTGATCTCGGGGGATTTACATTTATGGATGTATATGTCAGTTATTCATCCAATGTACCTGTTTTTGTAGTTCGTGGTTCCAGGCTGGGTACCTTGCGCCATTTTAGAAGCATTAAGGGTCATATAACTGTTGCGGGACCAATTGAAAGCAAAATGAAATTTATTAACTATGATCCAGTAAACAACCGGGATGTTGATGTAGAAATAACAAGCAAAAATTAGCCCTAAGATATCATCTAATCAATATGTATATAGTCAATATTCACGTTAATGCTATTCTCCAAATTAATACCATAAATAAATTCCGGAGGATTGTTATAAGGCTCTTTAACAGTAAAAGTACCGTTGACATTTTTCAGGATTTTATCACTGGATCCGCTTAAGGTTATAAACGGCTTGTTTGTACTGTATTCCAAATAGAAATTATTAAAAGTGAATCCTCCCAAAGTATTGGCAGCACCGGCAGCTTCAAGATGGATGGCAGCTCTGCCGGACGATTGTAAAATGTTTCGTGCTTCACAATTGATGAATACCACATCATAGGAATCGGCCGATTTTTTACTGAATACAACGCCTACCTGGCTGCCATTAAATGTTACATTTTGAAATTCTACCCTGCCTCCCACTGGATCCAGATGATCTGCACCAAGATATACCTCAGCCCTTTGCTGGGTATGATTCGTTGAACGTGCGTTCGAACGGAATTCTGAATTGCTTACATTTACACTTATTGGCGCAGATAAACTATTTAATTTGTAAGTTGACACTTTGAATCCTGCAAAATTATTATCATAGAATTTACAACCATCAAAATTAATATTAACCAGTTGTTCATCCGGGTTATTAGGCTCCAGGCCCACCCCTGCTTCCGGTTCGGTACCTTTTGTGGAGGAAAACTCCGAAGTTCGGACCCAGACATCCACGGCGCTTATTATTGTCATACCCTCGCGTCGGTTGTTCAGTGATCGTATGTCCTCGATGGTAATATTTTCGCTATAACTCTGGGAACCCCTACCTATATAAATCCCATCGCCACCGCTGTCCTTTATGGTCAGGCCCTTAACGGTTATATTGCGGACACCCTCCATGCTCAGGGCATGACGGCCCTCACCGCTGGTATACTCGCTTTTGTTCATGGCAAGCGTAGCCCCATACCCTTCAATGGTAAGATTGTCGGCGCCAACGAAGGATAAAAGCCGATCATTTGTTCCGGGAAAAGCACCGGACTTTGCACGTATCACTACCCCGCTTTCAATAATAATTGTTTTATTACTGATATTAAAAAACTTGGATGGTTCTATGAGCCAGTCCGAAGATTGTTTATCTATTACAATTATCTGGTGATCAGACCGGATCGCATCCTGAAGCGCCACAGAGGCGTTCACCGTATTGAATCCGAAAGTAGAAGCAAGTACCGCTCCCGGAGGATAATTGCTACCTGCGTCACCGCCTGTAGATGACTGGTTAACTGTGATGGTTAAAGTGTCGGTATCGGTAAGCCCTTCCCCGTCTTTTACGGTTAAGATAACTTCATAAACACCAGGGTCAGTAAAAGTGTGCGCAGGATTGGTGGCTGAAGACGGATCGGCAGTCCCAAAATCCCAAAAGAAACTGGTAACTTGTGAATCATCTGAGGATCCCGCACCATTAAATAAAACCTCCAACGGCGCGTCCCCATTGAGGATATTTGCAGTGGCAACAGCCACGGGAGCCTCATTTTCCGGTGGAGCTTCACTAACTGTGATGTTCAAAGTCGCGGTGTGGCTAAGGCCCTGCTCGTCGTTCACCGTAAGGGAAACCGCATAGGTTCCCGCATCGGTAAAGGTATGCTGCGGATTGGCATTACTGGAAGAATTACCATCTTTAAAGTTCCAGTTGTGGGAGGTAATAGCATTATCGTCCGTTGAATTGGCGGAACTAAAATTTACTGAAAGGGGTGCTTCCCCACTGCTAGGTGACGCGGTAATCCTGGCCACCGGGGCGATGTTGGGTGCTTCCTCCTCAGGCACCGCAGGCTCTTCTACCTCAGGGGTTACCGGCTCCTCAGCCTGCCCGATATTGTCTCCGGTATTGGGTAATTCGGGGTTGCCTTCAGGAACTTCATAATCCAGCAGCAAATGCGGGCTGATCCGGGAAGGATGTTCCTTGGAACCAATAGCCAGGTCATTCCCATCCTGATGGACGAGGATCAGGGTTGTCTTTTCCAGACGAAGAGCGCTGGCATCCAGTTCAATCTCTTCGGTTGTGCCGAGAACATAATTCTTCTCGATGGAACCTACCAACACTTCAGCAGCGGGGGCAGAACTAGTTGTTATATCAAGTTCAGTCCATCCACTGCCATTACCTTTATAGACTTCGATTTTACCGTCGCCGGAATCACCATCAACAGTAAATCTTAGTTTCGCGGCTTTCAGAAATCCTCCAATCGAATCTATAGGGGCAAGGTCGAACTTAATATAGCTCGTACGAATAGTGTCATGCAATCGCATCAAAGATTCATTATAGCCTTTACCGTCCTGTAAATAAGCATCATCCAATGGAAGCAGGGAGGTATTCCGTAATTCGTATATTACCAGAGTAGTATCAGGATTCTGGGGTGGCTCAGGATTTTGCGGTTCAGAAATAGAATCCGTCTCACCCGATGGTGTCTCCTCCGAGCTGTCATTCTCTTTGGTTTCAGGGGTTGTTTTATTGTTCCGGTAGGCTTCGGAAATGATATCCATATCATTGTTACATGAGACAACAACAATGAGGAGCAGGCCTAAAATGTGTAATAGCCTGGTTTTACCGGTCACATAACGCATGGTTGGTTGGGGAAAATATAATTAGGATCAATTTTGCAATAGTAGGGAAATAGGTCTAATCTCCGATAAAAATCATGATTTTTTCGATGAAATGTATAAATATTGTAATTGTTTATTACCCGTGAATCGTCTGGTGTTAAAAAATACGCCCCTTTAAATGGAGGTCGCCAGACAAACTATTTTGAATTTGGAGAAATTAAATAATATTGTTGCCTGGGATACTCTGCTCTGGACATATTACTAAAATGGCCGGGATGTCAGAAGGGAATAATAAGATCCGGCATTGGAGATAATCCGGGAGTCATAAATAGTTGCTTTTTAATATCATTGACCATTATTAAGTTAAATTTTTAGCCCGGGAGTTTGCTAAAAAATCGTGATCATAGATTCTAAAGAGAAAATTTAAGTAGGCAAAAGATGTTTACTTTTATTGGTCATGAGCGGGGAAACCCAAATCTTCATGTCTAAAAAGCATCTTCGATTTAATGAAGGAGCATCTTCAGGATACTTCAATAAAGATCTTTGGATATTTTCCTAAGACGTTCTTCCTGACAATAATCTCTTCAGGCTCCCCAGGACTATAATCCCTTTTTAGCACGGCTATCCTTATTAATTCTTAAATGTATTCCAATACCACTGGGTAACTTTGCTAAGTCCTTCCTTAACACCATATTCGGGCTTATAACCTAAAAACTTTCTTGCTTTTTCTATTGAAGCTAGGGAGTGGGGAACATCACCTTGTCTTTGTGGGCCATATATTACAGGGATTTTAGCTATTTCAGGATCAAATGTACTTAAGTAATACTTGAGCAAAGCTACCAGTTCATTCAAATTGGTTTGTTCCCCATATGCTACATTATACACGGAATTAATTGCCTCTGGCTTTTTAGTGATCATGGCAAGGATATTCATCTGGACTACATTGTCTATATAGGTGAAGTCGCGTGAATAACTGCCATCACCATTGATTACGGGGGACTCATGTTTAATCAATTGGATAACAAATTTTGGGATTACGGCTGCATAGGCGCCGTTAGGGTCCTGATTACGCCCGAAAACATTAAAATACCGAAGGCCGATGGTCTCCAGGCCGTAAGTTTTTGAATAGATTTCCGCATAGAGCTCATTTACATATTTGGTGATGGCATAAGGGGAAAGCGGTTTGCCTATGGTGTCTTCTACTTTTGGCAGTGCTGCGGAGTCACCGTAAGTAGAAGAACTTGCAGCATAGATAAAGCGATTTACTTTACTTTCCCGGGCTGCTTCTATCATATTCAGGAAACCGGAAACGTTCACCTCGTTACTGGTAATGGGGTCTTTTATAGACCTTGGAACGGAGCCCAGTGCAGCCTGGTGCAGCACATAATCCATATCGGCACAGGCTTTTAAACAACCAGGCATGTGTCTTATATCGCCTTCAAAAAATTCAAAATTAGGATGCTCCATAAAAGGCTCCATATTCTGCCTTTTTCCGGTTGCAAAATTATCCAGGCAACGTACCTTATTGCCATTTTTCAAAAGATAATCACACAGGTTTGAGCCAATAAAACCTGCCCCGCCGGTTACAAGAATACGATACTCTGGGTTTAAATGCATAAGATAATATTAGTATAAAATACTTTTATGGAATGTGTATTGCGCTCACGAGAATGCCTGTAAAACTTCCTGGTAGCCTGCATTCAGATTTTGTTATACATCCTGTACCAGGAAATAAATTCTGCGATCCCTTTTTTAATGTCTGTGTCTGGATGGAATTGGTAATCCCGGATTAAAGCGTCTACATCTGCCCAGGTCCTCTCCACATCCCCTGCCTGCATGGGGAGGAATTCCTTTTCGGCCTTTAACCCCAGGCTGGATTCAATGGCTTCGATGAAGTCCATGAGTTTTTCCGATTTGTTATTCCCTATGTTATACAATTTATAGAGCTGGTCCTTTGTTTCCCTCTTATTGGTATCGCCGGTAACGATCCGGACAACCCCTTCGGTAATATCGTCTATATAGGTAAAATCCCTTTCCATTTTGCCATGGTTAAACACCTTGATGGGCCGCTTGTTTATCATGGCATCTGTAAATAAAAACAGGGCCATATCTGGCCGGCCCCAGGGGCCATAGACCGTAAAAAACCGCAGGCCGGTGGTGGGAAACCCGTATAAATGACTGTAGGTATGGGCCATCAGTTCGTTGCTTTTCTTGGTGGCGGCGTAGAGACTGATGGGGTGGTCTACATTATCTTCCACTGAAAAGGGGACTTTTTTGTTGAGCCCGTACACGCTGGAACTGCTGGCATAAACCAGGTGCTTTATCTTATGATGCCTGCAGGCCTCCAGGATGTTTAAAAAGCCCACCACATTGCTGTCTATATATGCCTCCGGGTTTTCCAGGCTGTAGCGTACGCCAGCCTGTGCGGCCAGGTGGCAGACCACGTCGAAATTTTCATGCTTAAAAAGGGTAGGCAGGGCTTCGCGGTCTTCCAGGGGCATCCTTACAAACCGCAACCGCTCCCCGTAACTATCCGAAGGGGCAATCTTATTGAACGGTTCCGCTTCCTTTTTCCGGATCCCCAGCTCTGACAGGCGGGCGTATTTCAGTTCAGGGCCATAATAATCGTTGATGTTATCGAGCCCAACAACGCTGTGGCCCTGTTCCAGCAAGGCGCGGGCTACATGGAATCCGATAAATCCGGCAGCACCGGTTACCAATATTTTCATAAAGATGATTTCAAGCTGGCATGCGTTTTTTGCCGCCATCCATTAATAATTCTGGCAAAAGTATATAATAGCTGCAAAGATGCTGTGTCCTGCAGAACTTTTTGGTTAAAATCACCTTTTTATTAGCTGTAAACGATTCTTAGGTTCCGGGTTCGGGGTTCAGGGTTCCGCATTGAGTTCCGGGTTCTGGGTTCCGGGTTCATCTGATAGGAGCTATTGAAATAAGAAGGCCGTTCCGGGTTCTGCGTTCAGGATTCCGGGCTCATGGGTTCAAAGTTCAAAGATCAAGGATTGAATGTTCGAAGACGTTACCATCGGCCTACTGGGGACTGCCACTGCGGACTGCCACTGCGGACTGCCTACTATAAAATTCAGGGTTCCGGGGTGCCGGTTCCGGGTTCCGGGTTCTGGGTTCCGTGATGAGTTCCGTCTTTCGGGGTTCGGGGTTCTGCGGGTTCCACGTTATGGGGTTCCGAGTTTGACTGAGGAAGAAGAGGGTTCCTGGTTCCGGGTTGTAGTATGCATAAAACTTCTGCCAACTGCTACTGCGCACTGCCTACTATTATCGGTTCCGGGTTCCGGGTTCCGGGTTCCGTGTTAAGTTCCGAGTTCCGCGTTCTGGGTTCAGGGTTTACCTGTTCAGTTTTGAGCCTTTGTAGCCGGATTTAAGAAGGTAGTTCATAAGAAAACCAATCTTATTACATTCAAGGTCGAGCTTTTCAATCAGTTCATCAAAACATGCTTTGTCCAAGTGTTTCCTATCTATTGCCCGGAACAGTTGCGACCGCAGTTCTCCGCAGGAAGCCTTAGCAATACTCAGATATTGGATAAACTCTTTGTTTCCATTCCTTTCAAAGCCTTCCGCAATATTATCCATTATAGAGCCTGATGACTTATCCATTTGATTGCGTAATGCAAATTCATTTTTCAGGCTTGTTTCTAAAAATAAGGTATAGACATCCCTGCAAATCTCCCTTGCCAGTTGCCATATTTCCAGATCTTCAAAATTTTCAATTCTTGCCATCAGCCATAAAATAATGGTTATTTACTGTTAAATACTTGCAGTGAACTATAATTGCACTTCAACCCGGAACCCGGAACGCGGAACACGGAACACTTTACCGCGAATTCAACGATATTTCCCACCTCTAGAACGAAATAAGCGCATCTTTTTTTCATTAAAGGCCTTCCCGTCCTACCTTTACAGCTTACATTTGTAGACGGAAACCTGTGTGAGGTTGCCGGAAATAGTGTATCTTGATATTCCATCCGAAAACGGGCAGCCGGCTATGATGCTAGGAAGGATGGATGTTGACCCTGGGATTGCCGGGCGTATAACTAAATAAAACGACCATTGATAACCGCGACAAAAATCTGGCTTTCATCCCCCCATATGGGGCGAAACGAAGAAAAGTACGTAGCCGAAGCCTTTGAATCCAACTGGATCGCCCCCCTGGGCCCCAATGTAGACCTTTTTGAAAAGGCCATTGCCGGCAGGTTGGGGGAAGGGGTTTCCGTAGCTGCCCTCAGTTCGGGCACGGCTGCCATCCATCTTGGGTTAAAATTACTGGGAGTGGGCCGGGGAGACGAGGTGCTCTGCCAGAGTTTTACCTTTTCCGCATCCGCCAACCCTATAGTATATTTAGGGGCCCGCCCCGTGTTTATAGATAGCGAACCCGGTACCTGGAACCTTTCCCCGGCCCTGCTGGAGGAGGCTATTAAAGACCGGCTTGCCAGAGGGAAAAAACCTAAGGCCATCGTAGCCGTACACCTTTACGGTATGCCATACCAGGTGGAAGCCATCCATGAAATAGCCTCCCGATACGGCATCCCGGTGCTGGAAGACAGTGCCGAAGCCCTGGGCAGCACCTATAAAGGCGTCCCCTGCGGGACCCTGGGCGAGATCGGGATCCTTTCCTTTAACGGCAACAAAATCATCACCACCTCCGGGGGCGGGGCCCTGGTAAGCAAGGACCGCGAACTGCGGAACAGGGCGGTCTTCCTGGCCACCCAGGCCCGGGATGAAGCGCCCCATTACGAACATTCGGCAATCGGCCACAATTACCGGATGAGCAATGTGTTGGCCGGGATAGGCCGTGGGCAGATGGAAGTCCTGGATGACAGGGTGGCGGCCCGCCGTGCCAATTTTGACTTTTATACCAGGCAACTGCGCCATCTTGATGGCATTGAATTCCTGAAAGAGCCTGAAGGCTTCTATTCCAATCGCTGGCTGACCTGTATCCTGACCCCTTCATACGACGTGAGGGAACAGATCCGCCTGGCCCTGCAGGAAGAAGATATAGAATCGCGCCCGCTGTGGAAACCCATGCACCTGCAACCCGTATTCCATGAAGAACCCGCTTACGAGGATGGTACCTCCGAAGCCCTCTTTGCCCGCGGCTTATGCCTCCCCAGCGGCTCCAACCTCCGGGAGGAAGATTTGTCCCGAATTACAGACCTAATCTCTAAAATCATATCATGATCAAAGAATATCTGGTAAATAACGCCCATCGCTACGCCTCCAAATGGCTGGTGCTGGCTATAGATACCGTGCTGATTTCGCTCTCGTTCATCCTTTCATATATCATCCGATTCAATCTCACCCTGGACTTCGATACGGACCGTTTATTTATGCAGTTGCCGGTGGTGGCGGTGATCGCCGTCCTCGCCTTCCTGCTTACCGGCTCCTACAAGGGGGTGGTACGGCATACGGGGGTGCGCGATGTGTACAATATTTTTAACGCCATCTGCCTGTCGAGCATCATCACCATTTTTATGGTGATCCTGAACCGGCAACAGAATATGCTGGAGGATTTTACCATCCCCCTGTCGATCATTATTATCCATAGCCTGATTTCCTTTATAGCCCTTACGGCCTCCCGCTATGTATTCAAAACCGTATACCACAACCTGGTAAAGAAATTTACCGTTTATAAGAACGTGCTTATCTACGGGGCGGGGGAAGCCGGCATCCTTACCTATAATGCCCTTACCAGCCATTCGGCCAGCAACGCCAGGGTGATCGGTTACATAGACGACGACAATAACAAGGTGGGAAAGCGCATCAACGGGGTCAGCGTCTATTCCAAGGAAGAACTGAACGACTATTTTATCAACCGCCTGGCTGTTTCGGAAATCATTGTTTCCATCAATAACATTGCCCAGTCGCGCTTAAGGGAAATCGTCGAAGGCCTGGTAGATTATCCGGTACAGGTAAAGATCGTGCCCCCGGTGGAGGACTGGATCAACGGGGAGCTCAAGGTTTCCCAGATTAAGCAAGTGCAGATAGAGGATTTGCTGAACCGGGTTCCTATCAATATAAAACGCTCCAAGGTCTCTTCCCAATTGAAGGATCAGGTGATCATGGTAACCGGCGGGGCTGGCTCCATAGGAAGCGAGATCGTGCGGCAGATAGCCAACTATGAATACCGTTCGCTGATTATTGTGGACCAGGCTGAATCGCCCCTTTACGACCTGCAGCAGGAACTGAAGCAGAACGGCTTCCATAACTTTATCCCCCTGGTGGCCGATATCCGCGACAAGAACCGGATGAACACTTATTTCCAGGAATTCAGGCCCACCATGGTCTTCCATGCCGCTGCCTACAAACATGTGCCCCTGATGGAGTACAATGCCTATGAAGCCATCAAGGTAAACATTGCCGGCACCAAGATGCTGGTAGACCTTGCACTGAGTTATGAAGTGGATAAGTTTATCTTCGTCTCTACAGACAAGGCCGTAAACCCCACCAATGTCATGGGGGCCACCAAGCGGATAGCCGAAATGTATATCAGTTGCATGCAGCAGGAGCACAAAACCAGGTTTATCACCACCCGTTTCGGCAATGTGCTGGGCTCTAACGGCTCTGTGATCCCCCTCTTTAAAAAGCAGATAGAAAAGGGTGGGCCGATTACTGTTACCCATAAAGACATTACCCGTTATTTTATGACCATCCCGGAAGCATCCCAACTGGTGCTGGAAGCGGCAGCCATGGGCAAGGGGGGGGAGATCTTTATTTTTGATATGGGGGAATCCGTTAAGATCTTCGACCTGGCGAGGAACATGATCAAGTTGTCCGGTCTCCGCTACCCGGAGGATATCGATATCAAGATCACCGGCCTGCGTCCCGGGGAAAAGCTTTACGAGGAATTGCTGGCAAGTGGGGAGGATACCCTTCCTACCTATCATAAAAAGATCATGATTGGGAAAGTACGCGATTTAAATTACGCCCAGGTGCGATCCAAGATCGATGAACTCTGCGTATCTAATATGTTCTTTAACGGGAATACGATCCGGCTGATGAAGGAGATTGTGCCGGAATACGTTTCAAATAATTCAGAGTTTTGCGAACTGGACAAAAAAGCTAATGAAATACCCCATAAAGAGGCCAGGGAAAGAACTACCATACAGTCCCCATAATTTTGGCTATACTTGCAACTTAAATACTATATGATATGTTTAAAATGAGAATCATCAAGAGTCCCATATATTTTGTTTTTACGGGAGTATTGCTATTACTGTCTTCCTGCGCTTCAAAAAAGGATGTGGTCTATTTCCAGAATGCAGGTAGCTTTGAAACGCTTGTTGAAAAGAATAGCTTTACCCCTAAATTTAAAGTGGACGATTTGGTCAGTATCCATGTATCCACCCTGGATCCCGAAGCAAGCGCCCCTTTTAATCTTCTCCGGGGAGCTTCGGAAGGAAGTGTCCGGGGAAACGCGGAACAAGTAGATTATCTGGTGGATGAACAAGGAGAAATTGATTTTCCTGTGATTGGAAAAATCAAAATTGCCGGGCTCTCACCTGAGGAAACCCGGATGCTGCTCCGAGACCGCCTTTCGGTTTATCTGAAAGATCCCATAATCAATATACGCTTGCGCAATTTCAGTGTTACCGTTCTCGGCGAAGTTAACCGGCCAGGTACGTATACCGTAAACGGGGAAAAGATCACCATCCTCGAAGCCCTTGGCCTGGCAGGGGATATGACCATCAAAGGCAAAAGGGAAAACGTGATGGTGATCCGGGATTTTGACGGTACTAAGGTCTATTCCCGAATAGACCTGAACTATAAAGATGCCCTGAACTCACCGGTATACTATTTAACCCAGAACGATGTGGTCTATGTGGAGCCCAATAAATCGGCGATTACTGCTTCAAGCCTCGACAACCGGGCATCCATAGCTATCTCCATAGCCTCTCTATTGATTACATCAACGGTGATTATTTTGACTCGGATAAATTAAGGATTTTAATTTTCACAAATTATACAAATGGCGCTTACCAAGCAGGAATCAACGGATCAGACCACCGATCTAAAGGATGTTTTATCCGTTTATACCAAAAGGTGGGTGTGGTTCCTCATCTCCGCACTATCGTTTCTCGTACTTGCGTATGTTTATCTGCGGTACTCTACTCCGGAATATGCCGCCCAGGCAAAAATTCAGATCCTGGATGATCAGAATTCTTCCTCCAGTATCGATCTTTTCAGGGATCTTGATATGTTATCCGGCGGAAAAAGTCAGGTGGAAGATGAAATACAGATCATCAACTCCCGCTCCAATTTTATCGAAGTGGTTGACGAACTTGGGTTGAATATCAAAATTATGGTACTGGGAAATATTCTAAACTCAGAGTTATACAGGAATCCCCCGATTAACCTGAATTTTATTGCCCATGATTCTGTTATCAACCGAGCGGAATACAGCTTCTTTCTCACCCTCTCCTCGTCTACCACGTTTGGATTCAGCGAGGGAGAAGATCAACCTGTAAAGGTTCATCCTTTTGGAAAAAATGTCCCGACCCCGTTGGGGGATATTGTAATTACGCCTAACATAGAAAATTTAGACCGGTACCGCGACAGGAAGGTAAAAGTAGTTGTTACGCCAATCTCGCTGGTAGCTGAAAAGTATCAGCAAAAGATACAAATTTTTTCCCCGGATGAATTTTCCAATATCGTTGTGCTCTATCTGGAAGATCCCATCAAGGAAAAGGCGAGGGATATCTTAAACGGGTTGATACGGATTTACAACCGGAATGCCATAGAAGACAAAAAAATCATCGCCGACCGCACGGCAGATTTTATCAACGAACGCATTGTGGACATCTCCACCGACCTGTCTAGTGTAGACCAGTCGGCCCAGGACCTGAAGACCGACCGGGGACTTACAGACATCGCCTCGGAAGCCAATATAAACCTGACCGTAGGGTCTGCCAACCGCCAGGAACTGGCTAATTACGAAACCCAGCTGAACATTGCCGCTTCCATGCAGGACATCCTGGAACAGCAGGATGGGTATGAGGTTTTACCGGGAAATATTGGACTTAACGACCCTACAATTGCCAGCACAACGGAGCGCTATAATCAACTGGTGCTGGAGAGACAGCGATTGTTAAAGAGTTCTACTGAACGTTCCCCCATCATCCAGAATCTGGACCAGCAACTGGCAGGCCTGAAGCAAAGCATGGAATCCAGCCTGAACAGCACGGTGAATAACCTCGGGATGCAGGTAAACACCCTGAGCGGGCAGCAGGCCATCATCAACTCCAAGATTTATTCGTCTCCCCGAAATGAACGGGCGTTGCGAGACATCACCCGCCAGCAGCAAACGACGGAATCACTCTACCTCTACCTGTTGCAGAAACGGGAAGAGGCCCAGATCGCGGTAGCTTCTACCAATTCGAAATCAAAGGTCATAGATTTAGCATATAATACAAGTGAATTGCCGGTATCACCCAAGAAAAAACTGGTCTATCTGGCGTCCCTTATTTTGGGCTGTTGGTACCATTTTCTGTTAATCTACGCCTATGGCCTGCTCGACAATAAGGTGCACAACATGCATTCCTTGGAAAGATTTACGAGGGACGTACCCATCCTGGGGGAAATCCCCAGGCTGGCTATCAAAGGGAATATGATGGTTGTTAAGGACGACCGCTCCGTATTAGCCGAATCTTTAAGGATCCTGCGTGCCAACCTCGATTTCCTCATCCGGACTAACAAGAAGGGCGGCAAGAACAACGTCGTCTTCGTAACTTCCAGTGTTCCAGGGGAAGGGAAAACTTTTGTTTCCTCGAACCTGGCCATGATCCTGGCCAGCACCGGCAAGAAGGTGCTGATGCTGGGGGCCGACATCCGTAATCCTAAACTGTATTCTTTCTTTGCAGGGGATTCGGTAGATAAGCTGCGTAAAACCAGCAGGAACAAGGATGCTGGCCTTACCGAGTACCTCTATGACGAACAGATACAACTGCATGATATCGTTAACCCCTTGCTGGTGCATTCCAATACGGTGGATGTGATCTATTCCGGGCGAATCCCGCCCAACCCGGCGGAATTGCTGATGAGCGACCGCTTTAAATTACTGATCAGGGAAGTTTCGGAAATCTACGATTATGTAATCGTGGATACGGCCCCCCTGATGGTAGTGAGCGATACCCTGCTTATTAACGATTACGCGGACCATGTGCTCTACGTCATCAGGGCAGGGTTTACAGATAAGAAGGCCGTACAGTACCCTATAAAACTGATGAGTGAAGGGAAATTAAAGGGCCTAGCCTTTGTGGTTAACGACGTAAAAGAAGCCAATCTGGGCTACGGAGGGAAGTACGGATATGGATATGGGAAAACCCAGAAAAAGTGGTGGAAATTTTAAGGCCGTCTGGAAAGGAATCAATAAAAATTTATCTTCTGTTATACTATTTTGCTTATTTTTATTAAGCTTTTATAATCTTAAGTAGATTGGGTTGATCTATTTGATTTTAGCCGATCTCTTGCCGAAAGCCCTATAATTTCGGTGGTTTAAAACCAACCCTCCTGGCGGGTGGTGGATGATGTGTCCACATAAAAAGGCGGTTTTAAAGCCAAAAGCCAGATTCTTTCAATTTACCACCTAAACCCATACAAAACTCCCCGCCGGAGAGGGCGGGGTCATTTACCGATAAAGCTTCCGGGTTGATCGAATAAAACGGTAAGTTTTTTTCGGGCGGTGGGGGATGGATTATCTTTGGATGTTGGGGTAAGTTACCATGTTCTCCCTGGATTTAAAAATTGCTATTGCTAATTCATTGATTATGAAAAAATATTACCCGGGCCATCTTGCCCTTATGGCCGTTTTTGCTTTGTTCCTGTCAGCCTTTAACCCGGAACGGGTGGCCGCGCAGATCAACTTTGCCCAAAGTTCCCTTAATTTCAATGGTTTGGGAGATGTCTCCGCCGGGGTTACCTCCCTGATGTACGGGCCTGACGGCCGATTATATGTTGCAGAGTACCCCGGGACCATAAAAATACTAACCATTCAGCGTAACGGGCCCACCAGTTATATTGTGACGGACATTGAGACCCTGAACGATGTAAAGAATATACCCAACCATGACGACGACGGAAACCCATGCAGCGGTACTACTTCGCAATGTTCCAGCAGGGAAACAACAGGGCTCACCGTAGCTGGCTCCGCTGCCAACCCGGTAATTTATGTAACTTCCAGCGACTTCCGGATAGGAGCGGGTACCGGCGGAGGTAACGGGGATGTGGACCTGGATACGAATTCGGGGATCATTACCCGTATCAGCTGGAACGGGAGTTCCTGGGATGTAGTCGACCTGGTTCGGGGCTTGCCGCGATCTGAAGAAAACCATGCGACCAATGGGTTGGAAGTAACCACCATCAATGGAACGGATTATCTTATTGTGGCATCGGGGGGGCATACCAATGGAGGCAGCCCGTCTACCAACTTTGTGCATACCTGCGAATACGCCCTTTCCGGGGCCGTACTTTCGGTCAACCTGAGCATGCTCGAAAGCATGCCTGTATTAAATGATAACGGCAGGCAGTATATTTATGACCTGCCTACCCTGGACGATCCTTCGCGCCCCAATATAAACGGGGTTACGGACCCCAATGATCCCAGCTACAATGGGGTGGATATGGACGACCCCTGGGGCGGAAATGATGGGTTGAACCAGGCCATAGCCGTTTCCGGTGGCCCCGTACAGATCTTTTCTCCCGGTTACAGGAATGCCTATGACCTGGTGGTTACTGAAAGCGGGGCATTGTATGTAACCGACAATGGTGCCAACCAGGGTTGGGGCGGTTTTCCTGTGGGGGAGGGAGGTGGCAGCGCCACCAATGACTATGATCCCGCTGAACCCGGGAGTCAGTCTGCTTCGGGCGGGGAACAGATCAACAACCTCGATCACCTTCAGTTGGTGACCACCGATCTGCAAAACTATAGCTTCGGTAGTTTTTACGGGGGGCATCCGAACCCGACGCGCGCCAATCCCGGGGGAGCCGGGCTGTATACCGCTCCGGGAAGCGGTACTACAGGGGCTGTTTTCCGAACCCTGACTTATGACCCCGACGGATCTACTCCAGGCTCAACAACCGATGCCAGTATTGCGTTACCTGCCAACTGGCCCCCCGTTTCGGTAGCCAACCCTATTGAAGGGGACTGGCGGGGCCCCGGTATAGCCAACCCCGATGGTCCGGCAGATAATCCTATAGTAACCTGGGGTACGAATACCAATGCCATTGACGAATATACCGCTTCAAATTTTGGAGGGGCTATGCAGGGCGACCTCCTTGCCGGTGTTCATAGTGGGGTACTTCGTCGGGTCCAACTAAACCCCGATGGCTCCCTGCAGCAGTTTACTTCCAGTTTTCTTTCAGGGATTGGCGGGAATACACTCGGATTGACATGTAACAGCGATACCGATATCTTTCCCGGGACCATATGGGTGGGGACCCTGAACGGTAACCTGGCGGTTTTCGAACCCCAGGATTTTGTGGAATGCCTCAGCCCCGGAGATCCCGGGTATGACGCCAATGCCGACTATGACAGCGACGGCTATTCCAATCAGGATGAGGAAGATAACGGGACGGATCCCTGTAACGGGGGCTCACAACCCCAGGACTTTGATAAAGCCGCAGGGGGTACCTTGATCTCTGATCTTAATGATACGGATGATGATGCCGACGGTATCCCGGACGCTAATGATCCTTTTCAACTTGGAAATCCAACACAGGCAGGCAGCGATGCTTTTGAGTTACCAATCAGAAATGACCTCTTTAACGATCAGCAAGGGTTGGGCGGGATCTTTGGTCTGGGGATGACCGGCCTGATGAATAACGGGGATCCCAACCTGAACTGGCTGGAATGGATTGACCGCCGTGACGATCCCAATGATCCAAACCCGAATGACGTATTGGGAGGCGCCCCGGGGCTGATGACTTCCCACATGACTTCGGGAACCGCACTGGGTGCAACGAACACCCAGGAAAAGGGTTACCAGTATGGAGTGCAGGTTGATCAGACAACAGGTAGTTTTACCGTAATCGGCAACCTGATCGGTTTAACCGGGCCTTTGAGGCTATATGGGAACACTGCGGCGGTAGGTGGCGAATTGGGCCATTTTATAGGTGACGGTACGCAAAGCAATTATATTAAGGTAGTACTCACTACCGATGGGATCACGGCCCTGCAGGAGATCAATGACGTGCCCCAGGCGCCTATCAATATCCCCATAGCGGTGGGTGAACGACCGACCAGTGCTATGGTATTCTATTTTGTGGTCGATCCCGCCAGCGGGGAAGTAGCATTGGAGTATAGCAAAGATGGCGGGGCCCGTACACCCATTGGTACCATTACGGCCCAGGGAAGTATCCTCAATGCGATTCAGCAACCTGGTACGGACCTGGCGGTCGGGTTTATCGGCACGTCCAACACCCCTGGTGTGGAACTGGAAGGTACCTGGGATTTTTTGAATGTCGTTGGGGAAGTACCCTCAATTGTGCAGGAAATTCCCGATATCACCCGGGTCATCAACTCTGCGGATGAAGACAATGACCTGAATGAGTTTTTCGACGATGACAATGGCGTTGGGAACCTCACCTATACGGTAGAGGGGAATACGGATCCTTCCGTTGGGGCAGGTATCGCCGGGAATATCCTTACCCTGTCTTACCCTGGCAGTCCTGCCGTAAGTGATATCACCATCCGGGCCACGGACGCGGATGATTTTTTCGTGGAGCAGACATTTACAGTGACTGTGACCGACACCCCGCCGGTCTTGTACCGTGTAAATACGGGAGGGCCTGTAATTGCAGCAATAGATGGCGACCTTGACTGGGGGGCCGATCAACCCGGAAACCCCTCTCCCTACCTGACACAGGCCGGGTCCAACAATATTTTTACATCGACCACAATGCCTGTTGATGGTTCTGTAAACCAGGCCACCACACCCGCCGGGATATTTGCCTCAGAGCGTTATGACAGCGCCCCCGGCGCACCCAACCTTACCTATTCCTTCCCTGTTGGCCAGGCAGGGAATTACGAGATCCGCCTCTACATGGGAAATAGTTTTAGCGGCACCTCAGGGCCGGGGCAGCGTGTCTTTGATGCGACTCTCGAGGGGGTATTGCTCCCTATGCTGGATAATGTTGACTTGTCCGGGACGTATGGGCATCAGGTCGGCACCATGATCAGCCACGTCCTGAAGGTTACAGACGGGGCTATCGATATCAGCTTCCTGCACGGCAGCGTGGAGAATCCGCTGATCAACGCGATTGAGATCCTGGATGTCCCGGATAATACCACCCCGATCTATGTCTTCCCCATAGCCGAACAGACCAACTATTCCGGGGAACAGCTTACCGGCATCCTGGGGGTTTCGGCCTATGGGGGTGACGGGAACCTGCAGTACAGTGCCACTGGTTTGCCCCCAGGGCTCATGATAGAACCCACCAACGGTCAGATAGGGGGAACTATTGACGTGGATGCCTCCGACGGCAGTCCATATTTGGTTACCATTACTGTTGATGACGGAGATGGGTTAACCAGTGATTCGGTGGAGATTCAATTTACCTGGAATATCCTGGAAGTCACCACATACCGGATCAATGCAGGTGGGGTATTGGTAAACAGTACCGACACTGGTCCCGTCTGGGAGGATAACGACCAGAATGGCGCCTTTCAGGGGAGCAACTATTCGGTTAATACAGGGGTGAGGAATGGATTTCCAGGAATTAATTTTGCCCAGCGGGATATAAGTATCCCTGCTTACCTGGATGCCCAGACCTTTGCTACCCTTTTCGCCAGGGAACGCTATGATACCCCCAGTGCTCCGGAAATGGAATTCGATATTCCTCTCAAAAATGGGGAGTATGTGGTGAACCTCTTTATGGCCAATGGTTTTCCAGGGACCAGCGAGCCCGGGACCCGGATCTTTGATATTCTGGTTGAAGGGATCGTTGTGCGCAATGATCTGGACCTCATTACGGAATTTGGGCATCAGGTAGCCGGGATGCTTAGTTTTCCGGTAACCGTTGCTGATTCCGAATTGAACATAGGTTTCGCCCATGTGGTGGAAAACCCTTTGGTAAACGCGATAGAAGTATATCGGGTATACGATACCTTCCCTGCCCTGACCTTGAACAACATCGCAGACCAGGTCGGTGCCGCCGGATCATCCGTTTCACTGAATACCAGTGCTTCTGGCGGGGATCCTGCGTTGGATATTGCTTATTATATTTCCGGCCAGCCTTCGGGGGTAACCATAAACCCAACTACAGGAGAAATAACCGGGACCATCGAAGGAAGTGCAGGTTCAGGAGGGCCCAATGGAGATGGGGTGCACCTGACCCGTGTTTCGGTGACAAAGCCCGGATCGGCGCCGGCTACCCAAACATTCACATGGACCGTGAATACTTCCGTCGTATGGACAGACAAGAATGAGGATGAGGGATATACGGCCCGTCATGAGTGTTCCTTTGTACAGGCAGGGGATAAGTTTTACCTGATGGGGGGCCGGGAGAACGCCCAGACGCTGGACATGTATGATTATGCGAGCGACAGCTGGACCTCCCTGGCAGGCTCTGCGCCGGAGGAATTCAACCACTACCAGGCCACGGAATACCAGGGATTGATCTGGGTGATCGGCGCCTTTAAGGACAATGCCTTCCCCAATGAAGTCCCGGCAGACTATGTATGGGCCTTTGATCCTGCCACCCGGGAATGGATACAGGGTCCTGAGATCCCCGTGGGCCGCAAACGCGGTTCTGCAGGATTGGTGGTCTACAATGATAAGTTTTATATAGTAGGCGGGAATAACGATGGCCATGACGGGGGCTATGTAGCCTGGTTCGATGAATATGATCCTGCTACGGGCACCTGGACACCTCTTGCCGACGCTCCCCGCGCCAGGGACCACTTCCATGCAGCCGTGATAGGCGATAAGCTTTACGCTGTAGGGGGTCGTTTATCAGGAGGTACGGGCGGTACGTTTAAACCGGTGATCGCTGAGGTAGATGTGTTTGATTTTACCACAGGAAGCTGGAGTACGTTACCTGCCGGACAGAACCTGCCCACCCCGCGTGCGGCCCCGGTGGTAGCTAATTTTAACAACCGCCTGGTGGTGGCAGGTGGTGAAGTGAGCGATGAACCGGTTTATGGGGTAAATACCACTGACGCGCTAAAGGTTACCGAAGAGTATAATCCTTCTACAGGTGTCTGGACCCGCCTGGCCGATATGAATTTTGAACGGCATGGTACCCAGGCAATCGTTTCCGGAGATGGCTTGTTTGTCCTTGCGGGTTCCCCCAATCTGGGAGGCGGCAACCAAAAGAATATGGAATTCCTGGGGGAAGACGCCCCGGTTGGCAGCCCATCTGTAGGCAGTGCTTTATCTGCGCCTAATGCGGTGCTGATCGCGGATGGCGGCAGTGCAGAGATTGACCTGGATGTTATCAACGGCAATGTTGGGATCATAGTTCGTTCGATGGAACTGTCGGGCCCCAATGCCGCCGACTTCAGTATCGATTCCGGAGAACTGACCAACGCCTTGTTACCTCCCGGGTCTACTTCCAAACTAACGGTATCGTTATCAGGTACAGGTGCAGATCGTTATGCCATATTAACGGTTAACTACGGATCCGCATCCAGTCTGGAGATCATTCTTTCCAATGAAGCAATTGGTCCTATCGAGGTAACCAATCCGGGAGATCAGTACAATTACGAAGGGGATAATGTTTCCCTTCAGATCGTGGCGAATAGCAGTAACAACCTGACATATTCCGCAACGGGACTGCCACCGAACCTAAGCATAAACAACAGTACCGGCGAAATTACGGGAACCCTGGCTGTTGGCAGTGGAGGCGGGGGGAATGCCTTTAATGAAGAAAACGGGCTGGTGGTTATTGAAACAGAATCCGGCACATTGGAACCTAACTGGACTATTACAACAGCCGGAGGGGAAACAGGGATTATTGCAGGTTCTAATCATTTGAATAATCAAAACGGGGGTACTATTCCTTACGAGGTGAATATAACAACCACTGGGGTGTATCGTTTTAATTGGAATAGTTTCTTTAGCGGTCCTTTAGCATCGGAAGAAAACGATAATTGGCTAAGATTTCCCAATAACGATGATGTCTGGTTCTTTGGCATTCATACCAGTGTTGATCCTGCTTCCGAGGCCGACATTATTGCCAACCTACAAGGCGCGCAGACGAATATTAAGTTTCCCAAAGGTAGCTCAAGGATCACGACGAGCACCACACCAAATGGAGATGGTGGCAATGGTTACTTTAAGGTGTTCAGGAGCGGAGGTACATCCGAGGTGTACGATTGGGAAGCCTTCACAAGCGATAACAATTCGCACAACATCTATGTATGGTTCGTAAATCCCGGCACCTATACTTTCGAAGTTTCCGAAAGGTCCGCAGGCCATGCCATAGAGAGGATAGCCATGTACAAGGTGGACGGGCCGGATTATTCAAAAGCACAACTCAGCGGATTCCCGGAATCCACACAAGGCGGGGGCGGACCAGGCGCGGCTGCCAACAGCCCTTACAGTGTAGTGGTTTCTGTGGTGGATGACGCCAATCCACCGGCTTCCTCCAATGTCCAGTTCTCGTGGATTGTAGGGCAAGCCGGGGAACTCATAGCTGTCCCGGAAGCCGATCCGCTGAATGGGGAGGCCCCATTGCTGGTAAACTTCACCGGAAGTAATTCTTTAGACGATGTTGGGGTTACCAGTTATTTATGGGACTTCGATGACGGCAGTCCCACGACCACGGAGGCCGACCCGTCACATACATTTATATCATCAGGCACCTATACCGTTGAATTAACGGTAGGGGACGGGGCTGGAAATTCCAGTACGAATTCGGTGGTCATCAACGTATCAGACCCCGGGAACGCTCAACCGGTGGCGGTTGCCGAAGCTACGCCTATTTCCGGCGACCTACCTTTGGAAGTGACATTTACAGGCAGTAATTCAACGGATGATGCGGGGATAGTGAGTTATGCCTGGGATTTTGGCGACGGCGGCACTTCCGATCTGCCCGATCCGGTCTATAGTTTTGTAACAGCGGGGGTATATGAGGTAGTCCTTACTGTAACAGATGGAGGTGGGCTGACGGATACGGACCTGATCACCATCACGGTAAACGAATCTACCCTCCCGCCGGTAGTGGATGCGGGCCCTGACCAGGATCTCGTCCTGCCCGCTAACAGTGTGCTGTTGGATGGAACAGCCAGCGATCCGGATGGCGGCAGTATTGCGACCTATCTGTGGACCCAGGAGAGCGGGCCGGCCACGGCAACCCTCGGCGGGGCCGATACGGAGGATCTAAGCGCAAGCGATTTAACAGAAGGCGTGTATGTCTTCAGGTTGACTGTTACCGATGACGAAGGGGAGACCGGTTTTGATGAGGCTACCGTTACCGTTGACCTGGAAGGAGCTACTCTGGCGCCCATAGCCGTTGCCGGGGAAGATCAATCGATCGTATTGCCTGTCAACAGTGTCTTGCTGGATGGCTCGGCATCGGATCCGGATGGCGGCATTATTGTGACCTATCTATGGACACAGGAAAGCGGACCCGGTACTGCTACTCTTTCAAGTGCTGATACGGAAGACCTGACGGCTGGTGACCTGATAGCAGGGGACTATGTCTTCCGGCTGACTGTTACCGATGACGAAGGCGAAACCGGCTTTGACGAGGTGACTGTGAGTGTGCTGCCTGAAGGCACCACCGAGGCGCCCATAGCGGCTGCAGGAGAAGATCAGACGATCGTATTGCCCGTCAACAGCATCTTGCTGGATGGTTCGGGAACCGATCCGGATGGCGGAAGTATTGTGACCTATCTGTGGACGCAGGAGAGCGGGCCGTCGACGGCTACACTCAGTGGGGCTGATACGGAAGACCTGACGGCCGGTGACCTGATAGAAGGAGACTATGTCTTCAGGCTGACTGTTACCGATGACGAAGGCGAAACCGGCTTTGATGAGGTGACTGTGAGTGTGCTGCCGGAAGGAGCCACCGAGGCGCCAATAGCGGATGCAGGAGTAGATCAATCGATCGTATTACCTGTCAACAGTGTCTTACTGGATGGTTCGGGATCCGATCCGGATGGCGGAAGTATTGTGACCTATCTGTGGACGCAGGAAAGCGGACCCGGCACGGCTACCCTGACAGGAGCTGATACGGAAGACCTGACAGCCGGCGAATTAACGGAAGGAGTATATGTCTTCCGGCTGACAGTTACAGACGATGAAGGGGAGACCGGCTTTGATGAGGCTACCGTTACCGTTGACCCGGAAGGTGCCACCCAGGCGCCCATTGCAGATGCAGGTGCCGATCAGACTATTGTCCTCCCGGTGAATAGCCTGGTACTGGACGGTTCGGGCTTCGATCCTGATGGTGGAGATATCGTTACTTATCAATGGACACAACAAAGCGGGCCTGGTACAGCTACCCTGACAGGAGCTGATACAGAAGACCTGACGGCCGGTGACCTTGTAGAAGGAGAATATATTTTCCGGCTGATCGTTACGGACGATGAAGGCGAAACTGGCTTTGATGAGGTCACGGTGACCGTCTTGCCAGTAGGGGCAAATGCCCCGCCGGTTGCGTTAATCGGTGCGGACCCGCAATCCGGGAACGGACCCCTGCAGGTTTCCTTTACGGGAAGCGGCTCTACGGATGATTCCGGGATTGTAGGTTATTCCTGGGACTTCGGGGATGGGTTTACTTCAGACATTGATGATCCGGCCCACACCTTTACGGAACCGGGGGAATATACGGTTACCCTCACCGTGGAGGACGCGGAAGGCCTTACAGACTCCGCTACGGTAACGATCACGGTAAGTGAGCCTGAAGATGAAATGGTTGCCATCCTGCTTGAGAACCCGGCCTATGAAGGAGTGGCCCGGGTGCGGATCCTGAACCAGCCGGCAGAGCTGTTTGTGCTGGGGCTTTACCTCCATGATTACAGCGGCCGTTTTATCAGCCAGTATAACGGGCAGGAGATATACGACGCGGGCGACTGGTATGAAATCCAGGTTGATTCTTTAAGGGACGGGCTGTATTTTATAACCCTGATCATGAATTCCGGGGAACCGATACCATTGAAATTGCTGGTTAAGAATTAATTTAAACAGATAATTCATAAAAGACCTGCCGCTGGCGGGTCTTTTTTTTGCCGTTTCGGGCCCTTGTCATTTCGAACCGAACGCAGTGAGCGTGAGAAATCCCATTATTTTAGCAAATAGCTGGTTTTGGGCTTTAAAATTCAGATGCAAACTCAAACCTGCCTGCCGCAAAACGTGTTCTGAAGATCAAGTGCAAGCTCAAGCTCAAGTTCAGGACTACCGGGGACCCGGTGCCGAATAGGTGAGATTTCTCCCCGAATTCTCGGGGCTTCGCTTCTTCGAAATGACATTTGGGGGTCTACGCTCCCTAGCGCTCGAATTAACAATACCCACCGTCATTACGAGGATTCCCGCGCAAGCGGGATGACGAGGTAATCTGCATGATCACGTCTGGTTTTTAAGTGCAAGTTCAAGCGCAAGCGCAAAAGCAAGTATACCCGAGGGCGGGCCTGCCGGGGATCCGGGCAGGTAAATCAATCCTAACCCAATGTACCAATCCTGCCTACAAATCAACCCTCCTACGCCAAGGCTTCGGCGGGCAGGCGCATCAACCCATCAACCCACCTACGCCAAGGCTTCGGGTGGGCAGGCAAATCAACCCTACTATAACCAGCAACCCGGCACAGTAGGGCACGCATATCAACCCTCCTGCAGCCAGCACGCTGGCGCAGTCCCGCCGGAGGCGGGCAGGCGGGCAGGCAAATCAACACCACGCCCCTCCGAACAGCTTTCATTACTGTGAACCAACGGTCTGCATTTCATCGATGAACTCCTGTATGTAATCGAATATTGCGGAATGTTTTTCCAAATGGTTGAATTCTAGGTACTTTTATGTTGATTGAGTTCCCCCAATGTTTACCGGAATTACTATTAAAGAGGCATTACCAGAGGTAGGTAGCTTCTAATTGGTTGATATTGTCTTGTCAAAGAACACTGAATGAAAAAAAATTACTCTTGTTGTCCCCATTTGTTATGGGCATTACTCACTATTTTAACATTTAGCTTTTCCTTTACTGCCCGTGCTCAGATCAATTTTGCTCAGAGTGAGCTGGATTTTGGGGCTTTTGGCGCAGTACCACAGGTAACCTCCCTGATGTACGGTCCGGACGGACGCTTGTATGTGGCGGACTACACCGGGGTGATCAAGGTATTGACCATCCAGCGGAACAGTTCTACGGATTACGTGGTAACGGCCATGGAGACGCTCAACGGCGTGAAGAATATTCCCAACCACGATGATGACGGGACGGCCTGCAGCGGCAGCGCTACGGATTGCAACAACCGGGAAACCACCGGGCTTACCGTTGCCGGCACGGCCGCCAATCCGGTGATCTATGTGACCTCGAGTGATTTTCGGATAGGTTCGGGACCGGGCGGGGGCAACGGGGATATTGACCTGGATACCAATTCCGGGGTAATTACCAGGTTAACCTGGACCGGCAGTAACTGGGATGTCGTGGATATTGTAAGGGGATTGCCACGCTCGGAAGAAAACCATGCCACCAATGGTTTGGAATTCACCACCATCAACGGGGATGATTACCTGATCGTGGCCTCCGGGGGCCATACCAACGGGGGTGGCCCATCTACGAATTTTGTATATACCTGCGAATATGCGCTTTCAGGAGCGGTATTGTCTGTAAACCTGAGTATGCTGGAGAGCCTTCCTATCCTGAATGACAACGGGCGACAGTACATATATGACCTTCCCACCCTGGATGACCCTACCCGGGCCAATGCAAATGGGATTACCGACCCGGACAGCCCGGGCTATAACGGGATAGATATAAACGATCCCTGGGGGGGCAATGACGGGCTGAACCAGGCGATGGTTGTAGCGGGAGGTCCTGTTCAGATTGTGTCTCCGGGATACCGAAACGCGTATGATTTAGTGGTAACCCAGAGTGGGGCACTGTATGTGACCGACAATGGTGCCAATAGTGGCTGGGGTGGCTTACCGGTGAATGAGGGTGGAGGGTCGGTGACCAATGCCTATGACCCGAATGAAACGGGAGGCAGTTTGGCAACCGCAGCCCCGGATGGGGAATATATGAATAACAAGGACCACCTGCAGCTGGTCACCACCAATCTTCAGACCTATACTTTTGGCAGCCTTTATGGCGGACATCCAAACCCTGTTCGGGCCAACCCTAATGGGGCGGGCCTGTTTACGGCCCCGGCAGTAACGGGTACGGCAGGGGCAGTGTTCCGTACACTAACCTATGATCCCGATGGTTCAACCCCAGGATCCACTACCAATCCAAACATAGCACTACCGGCCAACTGGCCGCCGGTACCCACAGCCAACAGCATTGAAGGAGATTGGCGTGGTCCCGATTTCAATAACCCCGACGGACCGAATGATGGCCAAATTGTTACCTGGGGCACCAATACCAATGGGATAGACGAGTATACGGCCTCGAATTTCGGTGGTGCCTTGCAGGGCAACCTGCTGGCAGGGACCAGCGGGGGTGCGGTTCGCCGGGTAGTACTAAACGGCAGTGGCGGCCTGAGCCAGTTAACGGCAAGTTTTCTCTCCGGCATCGGGGGCAACGCCCTTGGCATAACAGCTAATGGAGACGGGGAGATATTCCCCGGGACTATCTGGGCAGGGACCCTCAACCGGCATATCGTAGTCTTCGAGCCCCAGGATTTTGTCGAGTGCCTGAGCCCCGGGGAACCTGGCTATGATCCAAGCGCGGATTATGACAGCGACGGATACACCAACCAGGATGAGGAAGACAATGGTACCGACCCCTGTAACGGGGGCTCGCAGCCTAATGACTTTGACAAGGCCGCCGGGGGGACCCTGATTTCGGACCTGAACGATACGGACGACGACAATGATGGAATCCCGGACCAGGACGACCCCTTTCAACTGGGAAATCCCACCACCGGGGGCAGTGATGCCTTTACGATACCCATCCAGAATGGACTGTTTAACGACCAGCAAGGGCTGGGGGGCATCTTCGGCCTTGGGTTGACCGGCCTGATGAATAACGGGGATCCGAACCCGAACTGGCTGAACTGGCTGGACAGGCGTGATGACCCCAATGATCCAAACCCAAACGACGTCCTTGGCGGCGCCCCGGGGTTGATGACCTCGCATATGACCTCAGGCACGGCCAACGGGACGGCCAACACTCAGGAAAAAGGGTATCAGTATGGGGTACAGGTAGACCAGAACACAGGGGTGTTCACAGTATCAGGCAATTTGCTGAATTTTAATAGTTCCACACAATTGTATGGCAACACGGCTGCCGTGGGAGGAGAGTTGGGGCTATTTATTGGAGACGGCACCCAGAGCAACTTTATCAAGTTTGTGATCACTACCGACGGGCTGACAGCCCTGCAGGAGCTCAATGACGTACCTCAGGCGGCGATCAATGTTCCCATAGCCAGCGGGAACCGGCCCCAGAGTGCAGTGATATTTTACTTTGTGGTAGACCCCTCCAATGGAGAGGTGGACCTGGAGTACAGCCTGGACGGGGGTACGCGAACCCTGGCCGGGACAATTAGCGCGCAGGGGAATGTCCTGCAGGCTATCCAACAATCGAATATGGACCTGGCCGTAGGCTTTATCGGCACTTCCAACACCCCCGGTGTAGAATTGGAAGGTACATGGGATTTTCTGAATGTTGTAGGCGGTAGCACATCCACCAGCGTATTATACAGGGTGAATTCAGGGGGACCATTGGTTGCATCGATTGATAATGAGATGGATTGGGGGGCGGATCTGCGGACCGACAACTCCCCTTACTTATCTGAACCGGCATCCAACCTGACAGCGATACCTGTAATTACTTCATATACCCCCCAGGTTGATCAATCATCAACACCAGCCGCAATTTTTGCCAGAGAACGATATGACGATACCTCCGGTGCACCGGATATGACCTATACCTTCCCTGTGCCCCAAAATGGTAATTACGAAGTACGCCTTTATATGGGTGAAGGGTGGTCCGGTGCGACAACCCCCGGGGTTCGGGTATTCGATGTTGAAATTGAAGGGGTAATTTACCCCGAATTGAACGATATAGACCTTACTGCTACCTATGGTTACCAGGTGGGGACAATGATTTCACGTATTATCAGTGTTTCTGACGGTGCGATTAATATTCGGTTTATCCATGGATCCGGAAATAACCCTAAGATTGACGGAATTGAAATTTTGGGCTCCGGTTCCTCAGGGACACCCATCAATGTTTCACCTATTGCCAATCAATTCAGCCAGGAAGGTCAGCAACTGGACGGTAGTTTTGTAGTCCAGGCCATTGGTGGAGACGGTAATCTCCAGTACTCGGCAACTGGCCTCCCCCCAGGGGTGTTCCTGGAACCGACAAATGGCCAGTTCGGGGGTACAGTGAATTCCGGGGCATCCGCTCAGAGCCCTTATAATGTAATGGTGACGGTAGACGACAGCGATCCATCCTCTGATGACGCGGTGAGTGTGAATTTTCAATGGACGATCAATCCAACGGTAAGTGACAACTGGGTTAGTCTGGACGAAAATGAGAATTATACCGCCCGGCACGAATGTTCTTTCGTACAGGCCGGGGATAAATTCTACCTGATGGGTGGCCGGGAAAGCGCAAGGACCCTGGATGTCTATAACTATTCCAATAACAGCTGGACCTCACTGGTTGATTCAGCACCGGTTGAATTTAATCACTACCAGGCTACAGAATACCAGGGACTTATCTGGGTAATTGGGGCTTTCCAAACCAATGCGTTCCCCAATGAAGTGCCGGCCGATTTTATATGGAGCTTTAATCCCGCCAACCTGGAATGGACTCAGGGTCCGGCAATACCTGCGGGGAGGAAACGCGGTTCCGCAGGTCTGGTGGTCCACAATGATAAATTTTATGTGGCGGGAGGTAATACCTTAGGCCATAGTGGTGGCTATGTACCATGGTTCGATGAATTCGATCCAAAAACCGGTATTTGGACACAATTAACCGATGCCCCAAGAGCCAGGGATCACTTTCAGGCAGTGGTTATAGGCACTAAACTTTACGCGGTTGGCGGTAGGTTGTCCGGCGGTACTGGGGGGACATTTAAACCCGTCATCCCGGAAATGGATGTTTACGATTTTACGACTTCCTCATGGAGTACGCTCCCTTCCTCAGCAAATATACCAACCCCAAGAGCTGCCGCGGCAAGTGTAAACTTCAACAATAAATTAGTCGTAGTTGGCGGGGAAGTATTGGATGAACCGGTATATGGGTTAATAACAGACGATGCTCTGAAAATAACCGAAGAATATGATCCTTCCACCGGAACCTGGACCAGGTTATCGGATTTAAATTTTGAGAGGCATGGCATGCAGGCTATCGTATCGGGCAATGGTATATTCCTCACTGCCGGTTCACCAAACAGGGGAGGCGGAAACCAGAAGAACATGGAGGTATACGGAGATAACAACCCCCAGGGTAGCCCGTCGGTGGCCAGCAACCTAACGGCGCCGGCCAATCTGGAAATTCCTGAGGGCGGATCGGCAAATTTTAATCTAACCGCTCAAAACGGAAATGTCGGTGTAATTGTCACTTCCATGGCTATTTCAGGTACAAATGCCGGCAATTTCTCAATTACCACAGGGGATCTCAATTTCGGATTGATCAGTCCGAACCAATCCCACAATGTGGTTATCGAACATAGTGGAACAAATCCCGGCGAATCTGCTATTTTAACCGTAGAGTACGATTCAGGCCCAAGTGTCATAATAAACCTGTCGAGTGGCGAGAACACAAATCCTCAGGGTGTGGTAAGCCTGACGCTGATCAACGCAGACACGGATGTGGACCTGTTCAACCTGAGCCCGAACCAGCAAATCGATGCGGCCACGGTGCAGGGGGTCCTTTTGAATATACGGGCGAATACGAACCCGGCTACCGTAGGCAGCGTACACCTGACCATCAGTGGCCCACTTAATACCACCCGCACGGAAGGGGTGGCCCCTTATGCACTTTACGGTGATGCGGGTGGTAATTACATGGGGGTGAGTTTCCCCACAGGCAATTACACTGCTACGGCGACGGCCTATAGCGGATCCAACCAAAGCGGCACCAACCTGGGCAGTTTGAGTATTTCCTTCTCCATAGTGACCCAGGGCGGCAACCAACAGCCGGTAGCAGTGGCAAGCGGTAGCCCGCTGAGTGGTACGGCACCGCTGACGGTCAACTTTACCGGCAGCAACTCCACGGATGATGTGGGGGTGGTAAGCTACAGTTGGAATTTTGGCGATGGCAGTCCGGTATCCACCGAGGCCAACCCGAGCCATACCTACAATAGTGGAGGGAATTACAACGCGGTGCTTACGGTGACCGATGGCGGTGGTTTACAGGATACGGAAACGGTGGCAGTGCAGGTAAGCGGTCCGAACCAGCAACCGGTGGCAGTGGCAAGCGGCAGCCCGCTGAGCGGCACGGCACCGCTCACCGTAAACTTTACCGGCAGCAACTCCACGGATGATGTGGGGGTGGTAAGCTATAGCTGGGACTTTGGCGATGGCAGCCCGGTATCCACCGAGGCCAACCCGAGCCATACCTACAATAGTGGAGGGAATTACAATGCAGTGCTTACAGTAACTGATGGCGGAGGCCTTCAGGATACAGAGACAGTGGCGGTTTCCGTACAGCCACCTGCACAAGGTGGGGTAACCAGCCTCACATTGATCAATGCGGATACGGATGTGGACCTGTTCAACCTGAGCCCGAACCAGCAAATCGATGCGGCCACGGTGCAGGGGGTCCTTTTGAATATACGGGCGAATACGAACCCGGCTACCGTAGGCAGCGTACACCTGACCATCA
>Ga0209347_1001584_pt1 | contig 35496 bp, 47 predicted proteins | sample AutmiccommuBRH23_FD_187382 | JGI IMG/M metagenome (GOLD analysis project Ga0209347, IMG submission 187382) | Deep subsurface microbial communities from Mt. Terri, Switzerland - Autotrophic microbial communities BRH/23 (SPAdes) (version 2) | ecosystem: Environmental > Aquatic > Deep subsurface >...
ACCGGTCTGTTTTACGAAGACGAAATCGAGCGCGCTGTCACATGGCTCATCGAATACCGTCAGCACCATCATCTCGAAGTCATCGAATAGCAGCGAACGCGCCGACGAAAAACGGCTCAACTGAGCCGCTTCTTTGATGGTGGGTCGCAGAGCTTTTATTGCACTAAACCGCTCCGCGGTATTGGCCGTGGCGAAGGGTGAGCGTTACCGGAGAGAGTAGTTGTTGGCGCTTGCGCAGATTCTTGCGGCGATGCCTCTGGTAGTCTGTTATGGTCGCTGCAAATGGCAGGGTTGGATGGACCCGGACATGGGTAAGGGCAGTCGCCACCAGATTGTCGGTGCCATTGAGGCAGATGATGCCGCCATGGCTTAGTTCATAGGTGACCTCGAAGACCGTCTCCTTTCTGCTGATCCGCATGTCTGGATTGCATTCGCGCAATCGAGCAAGCGTCGAGGCGAGCAGTTCAACCTCGAACGGCAGGGCTGCTTTCAGCATCGCCACGAAGCGGGCGGTCTTGTCCGGTTTGTCCAGCATCGCTTTTCCAACGGCGCCCCGATCAGTGTTGCTTCCCGTATTGCTTCTTGAGATTCTTCACTCTGTGTTTCTGGTAGGTGAGGGCGGCCGCAGCGAACGGCAGAGTGCGCGGTACACGCACGTGGCTCAGGGACATCAAGACGATACTGTCGGCATCCGAGGGCGTGACGTGGCACATGATGCCACCCTCGTCGCCGGCCTAAGAGATATCGGTGACGGTCTCGACGGGGTTGACGGCCACCGGCCTTTGTTGTCTGGCGAGACTGGCGACCAGTTCAGGCATCAAGCCGACCTCGAACGGCAGCGCTTGCTCCATGGCGCCGTATGTGGCTTAATCGGTCGCTGCCTTTGCCGTCATCTCGGTTTTCTCTGCTAGGCCATGGTGCCGGTGCGGCGCTTGTACTCAGTCAGCTCAGGCGGTAATACGGTCCCCATTTCCAGGTGGTCCGCCACCATCTCGGCGAGAGCGGGCGCCAAGAGGAATCCGTGTCGGTAGGCGCCGTTCACCGACAGACAGCGGCCACGCCAGACGACCTTCGGGAGGTTGTCGTCATAGGCAGGTCTGATCCCAGTAGACATTTCGACAACCTGCGCGCCGGCAAAGCCTTGATGCACGACCGTCGCAGATCCGAGCAGCTCGAGTGCCGAGCGCAAGCTCATGCCGCCGACTGCCGCACTTTCGAGCATGGTCGCGCCGACCATGTAGGTGCCGTCGCCCCAAGGCACAATGTAGACGGGAGCGCGCGGATGCAGCAGGCGAATGGGACGCGAAAGCCGGACACCCGGCGCATGGAGAACAGCCATTTCGCCAGCCACTCCGCGCAGGCCCGCGAGGTTGCATTGCGCCGCCATCCCCCGGCAATCGATCACGAGTTCTCCGGCCCCCGCCGCAAGCCAGAGCGGCCCTGAGACCGGCTGCGAAAAACGAAGTTCAGCGCCAAGCGACCTCAGGCGATCTATGAGGAGCGATAGCGCCAATCTCGGAGGAACGTGCCCTTCGTCTCCATAATACAAGGCCCTACCGAAGCGTTGGCTCAACTCGGATTCGAGTGCCGAGAGATCTCCAAGGCCGATGGACAGGTGGCCGGTCGTCCGCCGCGCGAAATGGAACAGTTCGGCTTCGTCTCGGCGGCAGGTGACGACTAATGTGCCCCTCGTCGACAGGGTCGGCATAAGCTCGCGCCAGTGCACCAAGCTGCGAAGCCCGAGTTCGGTGACGAGCGCCGGTGCGGTCTCGGCCTCGCAGTACGGCGCAAGCATGGCGCCGGCGAGACGGCTCGCGGCGCCGGTCGCCTTCTCAGGTGCGGCTTCGCAAACGAGCACACGGTGGCCCCGCCGTGCGAATTCGTAAGCCTGCCACAGCCCGATAACACCGGCACCCACCACTGTGACGGTCAACCTATGTCGAGCTTGCCGCATTTCCATCCCACCGGACAAGAACGCCGGACATCTCGACACCAGCGAGTTCGAGAGCATGCGCGGCGATCTGTGTCACAACCTCGTCGAGAGAAGCTGGCCGGGTATAGAACGCCGGTACCGGAGGCAAGATGATCGCGCCATGGTTGGTGACCTTGAGCATCGCCTCGAGATGGCCGGCGTGGAGGGGCGTCTCACGGCCGATCAGAACGAGTCGCCGGCGCTCCTTCAACATCACGTCCGCTGTCCGCGTCAGAAGGTTGTCCGAAAGGCTGTAGGCGATGGCCGACAGGGTGCGCATCGAACAGGGCGCGACGATCATGCCGTGGCAACGGAAAGATCCGCTCGCGATTGCCGCGCCGACATCCCCGCAAGGGTGGACGACGTCTGCGAGGGATATCGCGCGCGAGTGGGCGTCGCCATCGAGTTCCGTCGTGAGAGTCCGGGCGGCAGCAGGCGTGACGACGAGGTGACACTCGACCTGCTCGAGTTCGCTCACGAGTTCGAGACAACGCAGACCCAGAACAGCCCCCGACGCTCCGCTCATGCCGATCACCAACCGATGCTTGCCGCTCATGCCGCCCGCCCGTCCGAAGCCGCCCGGGAAAGAGTTTCGAGACGACCGAAGAGGTCATCCACGCGCTCGACAACGGCATGGTCCATGCAGAGCCGTTCGCCCCAGTCGCGCGTGGTTTCCGCACCGATCTTGCGCGTAGCGTCTATGCCGAGCTTGCCGCCGAGCCCCGGCAGCGGCGAAGCAAAGTCGAGAACGTCAATTGGCATATCCGAGAGCACGAGGAGATCGCGGCTCGGATCGGACCTCGTTGCGACGGCCCACATGACGTCGCTCCAGTTACGCGCGTCGATGTCGTCGTCGACCACGATTACGAGCTTGGTGTAGCTGAACTGCGGCAGCATCGACCACAGGCCGAGCATTATCCGGCGCGCGTGGCCTGGGTAACGCTTGTCGATCGACGCAACAGCGATCCGATAAGATGCGGCCTCGGGGGGCAGCCAGCAGTCGACGACCTCCGGGAATTGCTGCTGCAGGAGTGGGAGGAAGACGTCGTTCAAGGCTTCCGACAACACCGCGGGTTCGTCCGGCACGCGGCCTGTGAAAGTCGATAGGTAGAGCGGGTCTTGGCGAGTCGTGATGGCCGATAGCCGCATCACGGGATAGGTGTCGGCGGCATTATAGTAGCCCGTGTGATCTCCATAGGGGCCTTCCAGAGCAACGTCATCGGGTGCGATCGTGCCCTCGAGTATGATTTCGGCCTCGGCGGGAACGAGAAGTGGTACTGTGACTGCCTTGGCAAGCCGAGTGCGCTCGCCGCGCAGAAGTCCGGCAAAGCTTGCTTCCGGGAGTGTTTCGGGCACCGGTGTGACGGCGGCGAGCAAGGTGGCTGGATCCGCACCAATGGCAACGGCAATTGGCATCGGCTCACCGCGCGCCTGCCATTCACGGAAGTGTTTCGCTCCGCCGCGGTGGGCGAGCCAACGCACGATGGCGCTGTCGGGACCCGTCACCTGCATTCGGTAAATGCCCCAGTTGTGGCTTGCGGCCGTCATAGGGCCGGGCGGGCGCGTGATGACGATTGGCCAGGTGATAAGGGGCGCCGGCTCTCCGGGCCAACAGGTCTGTACGGGAAGACGTCCGAGGTCGATGTCGCTGCCTCGCCGGATGCCAACTTGGCAGGGCGGGTTGGTGACGATGGCCGGTCTCGAGCCAAGCGCAGCTCTGGCGAGAGGCCATTTCCGCATAGCGTCTCGCAAGCCCGTTGGTGGTTCCGGTTGACGGAGTTCGGCGAGGAACCGGCCGAGATTGAGGAGATCGTCGCGTCCCTTTCCACCGAGAGCCCGTGCGACCCGGTCGACGGTGCCGAACAGGTTGGTCACGAGCGGAATCTCGGACGGCACCCCGTCTGCCTTGATCGGTTTTTCGATGACGAGTGCGGGCCCATGTCGGGCGATTACCCTTCGGTGCAACTCGGTTACCTCGAGGACGGTCGAGACGGGCTCTGAAATTCTCATCAGTTGGTTCGATGTTTCGAGAGCAGCAAGGAAGTCCCCAAGCGTGGAGAAGACAGGACGATTCGAGAAGAGTTTCATGGCGAGCAGTGACCTCCACACCCTTCGTCCGATATCGAGTTGTCCGGCGGATTGACTTCGGTTAAACGCGACCCTGCCGCGTTGCCCTAATGACTGAGTTATGACAGATTTCGACACCGCGCCGTCGTATTTTGCTGAGCACCGCAGGGGGCACCTCCCGCCGTCCGTCGCGCGAGGAATCGGCGTGCTGCCCAGGCTTCCGCTCGAACTAGCGGCATACGTCATGATGCGCCGAATCCTAGCGCGAAACCCGCGTCTCATCGCGCGATTGGGAACGCACGCCTCCAAGCGTTTCGCCATCGATCCGCTGGACTGTCCGTTCGTCTTCCTGATCGAGCCTGGTGCTGACCGGCCGAGACTGCGTGTGCTGGACTCGATAGAGCCTGGCCAGTGGGATGCACGCATCGCTGGCGCCATGATTGTCCTCGCCGGTCTCCTTGAAGGCATCTACGACGGCGATGCGTTGTTCTTTTCACGCGATTTGACGATCGAGGGCGATACGGCCGCGGTCGTCGCGTTGCGCAATGCGATTGAGGACTCCGAACTTGATCCGGGACAGCTCTCTGGGGTGCCCGATTGGCTGGCCCCGCTGGTTTCCAATAGTGTGCATACTTTGGCACGGCGGTTTCGCAGCTTGCTCGGAGCTCCCACCGGAGCCGGCCCTTCCGGGACCGATCTACGATGAGCGCTGACCGAACGGAGTGACAGCATGGAACTTGTCTGCCCTGCCGGTACACCCCACGCTTTACGCACCGCCGTCGATATAGGCGCTGATGCCGTCTATTGCGGCTTCCAGGATGAAACGAATGCCCGCAATTTCCCCGGTCTCAATTTTTCGCCGGAAGAGTTGCGCGAGGGCGTCTCTTACGCCCACCGTCGAGGCACCAAGGTCCTCGTCGCGATCAATACTTTCGCGCGAGCGGGCGGAACGAGACTCTGGCAGCAGGCGGTCGAGGAAGCCGTTCGAGCCGGCGCCGACGCCATCATCCTCGCCGACATCGGAGTGATCGGGTGGGCCTGCCGCACGTTTCCGGAACAACGGCTGCATCTATCCGTTCAGGCAGCCGCCACCACGCCTGCCGCGATCCGGTTCTACGTCGAGCGCTACGGCATCAAGCGGGTCGTTCTGCCGCGCGTGCTGACGGTCGACGAGATCGCCACACTGATCGCAGCCATCTCGTGCGAGGCGGAGGTGTTCGCCTTCGGCGGACTGTGCGTCATGACCGAGGGACGTTGCCAGCTCTCTTCCTACGCGACGGGTGAATCGCCGAACATGAATGGCGTCTGCTCGCCGGCAGAGCATGTCGAGTACCGACAGGAGGGTGGCGAATTGGCCGCTCGCCTCGGCGGGTTCACGATCGATCGTTATCCTGAAGGACAGCCGGCGGCCTACCCGACGCTGTGCAAGGGACGCTTCAAGGTTCATGGTAAGGCGCAACACATCTTCGAGGAGCCGGCGAGTCTCGACACCCTGCCGCTGCTCTCGGCCTTGAGGAAAGCGGGTGTCAGGGCCTTGAAGATCGAGGGTCGCCAGCGCGGCAAAGCGTACCTTACAGCGACAGTCAAGGCGTTTCGCGAGGCACTCAACGCGCTCGAAGCCAGTGCCGAACCGGTGGTGCACGATCTCGGCCGGTTGACCGAGGGCGGTCGAGGAACGACAGGCGCTTATCGCAAGACTTGGCGTTGATTGCGCAAAATCGAAGAACGGGAACTAGGGCATGAAGCTGACACTGGGACCGGTCCTGTTCAACTGGCCGACGCTGGCATGGTCCGATTTTTATGCGCGCATCGCCGACGAAGCACCGGTCGATAGAGTGGTCGTCGGCGAGGTGGTGTGTTCCAAGCGATCGCCCTTCCGCTTGGAAGCGGCTGGCGCTGTTGTCGAGCGGCTCGAGCGCGGCGGCAAGGAGGTAGTGATCGCAGCTTTGGCGCTGCCGACGCTCAAACGCGAGATCGTGGAGATCGACGCGGCAGCCGAAGGCCTGCACCTCATAGAGATCGGCGACGTGACCGCTCTTGCGGCCGTGGCCGGTCAGCCGCATGTTATCGGGCCGATGTTCAACGTCTACAATGAGGCAACTCTTTCAGAATTGGCAGCCCTTGGTGCCATGACTGTCTGTCTTCCTCCCGAACTGCCTATGTCGTCGGTCGCGGTCCTTGGCAAGGCGCAGGCTTCGCCGGAACTCGAAGTCTTCGCCTTCGGTCGCGCGCCGCTTGCCGTGGCAGCACGCTGCTATCACGCCCGTGCGCACGGCCTGATGAAGGATGCGTGCCGCTACGTCTGCGAAAACGACCCAGACGGTCTCGAGGTCGAAACGCTCGACGGGCAGCCTTTTCTTGCTGTCAACGGCGTGCAAACGCTTGCCAGCGGCGTGACGGTCCTGTCGGGCGAAGTCGCCGACCTGAGGGCGGCGAATGTTGCGCGCCTGCGCCTATCTCCGCAGACCGGCGACATGGTTGCGGTAGCTCAATCGTTCCGGGATTTGATCGACGGACGGATCGACGCGGCCGAGCAATTGGCGCGGATCTCGGCGCTGCAGCTGCCAGGGGAAATCGTCAATGGCTATCTGCACGCACGTCCCGGCGCCGTGCATGTCTCGGCTGCGTCCTGATCCGCCCGGCTGTCGATCCGCGTGATCGTATCGAGGCGTGAGAGCCGCCCCCGCAGGTCCGGATGGAAATGGTGGAACGCCGCATAGAGTGGGTCCGGCTGCGGTGGGGCGATATTGACGTTGTGGAGACGTTCGAGTGCACGCCCGAGAGCCTCGACATCCGCATGCCGCGCGGCGAACGCATCGGCCTCGTATTCCCAACGATGTCGTACGCCGATGGCGATGGGGCGCATCAAGAAGCCGATCGCCGGCAGGACAGCAGTGAGGTTGGCAAGCTGGGCGGGTATCGTTGCGCCCAACCATTCGCCGGCGACAGCGAGTGCCAGGAACGCCAGCAACCCCGTCGCCGCGGATCTTGCAAGATACTGTTCGTGATGCCGCAGCCTGGCATGTCCGAGTTCATGGGCGATTACGGCTACCGTTTCGGGCCTGCTCAGCAGGGCTAGCAGGGTGTCGTGAACGAAAATACGCTTGACCGCTCCAATACCGTGCACACTGGCGTTGGCCCGGCGCGAGCGCCGGGAGGCATCAAGGACTTCGATATGAGCACGCGGAAGCCCGCATCGAGCCAGCAGATCATTGAGGTTCTGCGAAAGCTCGCGATCATCGAGCATTCGGGATCTGTAGGTCAACAATGCCAGAACCAGCGGTCGTGCCAGCTCGCGCAAAGCCATTATTATGACCCATGTCATCCAGGCACCGATCCACCATGCCGGATGACCGGTTTCCATCATTGAGGCCGTGGCGGCGACGACTGGAACGATGAACGCCGCCGAGAACAGCAGTGCCGTCGTCGCATCTTTCATGAACAATCCGACGGTCGGTGTACCGGCACCTGAGGCCGCATCTATTGCGTAGACCGATCGAGCGCGCAGGAACAGCCATAGCAGGCCCTGCGATCCAAGGACCATACCAACGGCGCCAACGGCAAGCCAGATCGAGGGCACGCCCCAGCTGCGCCCGTACGCATCAATGATCGGGATCAGGAAGATCACGGATGCCGACAGGATTGCGGTCTCCGCCACGGTCTCGATCCGCTCGAGATCAAGGCGCGCCAGGGCGGTATCGATTCCCCGATAATCCGGATTGGCTGCGTCGGTGCCCAGATTGAGTCGTTGACGGAGCAGACAGCGTTGCTGGCGCGTGAGAAGCGACAAACGCAATGCAGCTGCCAAAAGGACAATCGGCAACAGGATCAAGACGGTATCGAGAGCCGCCGTCATGGCTGCGAAAGTTCGAGTTCTGCGAGTAGGTGCGGGATCAGAGTAGGCCCGTACTGGATGTAGGCCGAGTGAATCTGAACGAGGTTGGCAAGGGTCAATCGACAGCGAACGTCTTCGGCGTTCGAGACGCCGCCGACCGACACCAGCGTCAAGCCGTCGAGCAATCGCGCCACAGCTTCAATAAACTGAAGCCTTGCGCAGACCAGAACGACACCGTCGAGGCCGAGATCACGCGCCAGATACAGGGCTCTGAAGGGTGGCGCGGCGACCGCGTCAGCCGAAACCTTGACGAGTAAGGGCGTTCGCCTTGCCGCTTGCTCCTGCTCGCGCTTCAGCCGCTCAAGCAGGGCTTCGAGCCCTGGCGAGTCGGCGTGGCGTTCGCGATCCGTCGAGGTAAGGTTCACGACCACGTAGTCGGCTGAACCCGCCGCTGTGGTGAAAGCTGTGGCGTAATCCTTTAAGACATCGGTCGTGATGCCTTTGCGTCGGCTTCCGATGTTCATGCCGAGGCGGATGTGTGGAAAACGTTGACGATAGGCCGGAGGTTGTCGAAACGGGCTTTCGACAGTGCCGATCTCGACGTGTCCGGCTCCGGTCGCGGCGAATTCTGAGAAAAGCGCGCCCGTTTTATCCAGGCCGGCCGCTAGTCCAATGGGGTTCATGAAGTTAAGACCCATCGCCTCGACATGCAGCCCGGCAGCGGAATGTTCTATCCTGCCGCGCGGCTCGCGGTCGGTTGTGGATTTACGATTTTGGCGATCAAGGGTGTTCACGGGCTCAGCCCCTCCTTGCCTCGAACTCGGTCATGAACGACACAAGTTTGCTGACTGACTGCTCTGGAACGGCGTTGTAGACTGAAGCACGAATTCCACCGATGTCGACGTGTCCGCCAAGGTCGAGCAGACCCTCGGCTGTTGCCTCGGCTAGGAAGCGCTTGTCGAGCTCAGCATTGGGCAGTTTGAAACAGACATTGAGCATGGAGCGATGAGGCGGGGCGGCGTTGCAACGATAGAAGCCGCTTCGGTCGATGATCGCGTAGATCGCATCGCTCTTTTTCCTATTGAGTTCTTCCATTAACGCTAGCCCACCTTGCCTGGTGATCCATTCGAGCATGCGTGCGGCAACCGCGACAGCAATCGTCGGCGGCGTGTTGACCTTGCTGTGAGCTGTTGCCTGCAGAGTGTAGTCGAGTGGCGCCGGTGTGCCTTCTCTGGATTTACCGAGCAGATCTTCACGAACGATCACTATGGTGAGACCCGCCGCGCCAAGGTTTTTTTGCGCACTTGCGTAGACCAGATCGAACCGCTCCATGAGGACCGGCCGTGTCAGAAGGTCGGCTGTCATGTCGGCGACTAGAGGGACGTCGATTTTCTCTGGCCACGTGTGCAATTGCAGGCCTTCGGCGGTTTCGTTAGTGGTTATATGGCAGTACGCGGATTGTGCGGAAATCTGCCAATCGTCTGGCAGCGGCATCGCTGATCTGTTGCCGCGAGCGGATATATTCACCTCACACCACGGCCGAGCAGCCTCGGCAGCACGGTGCGACCACAGCCCAGTCTCGACGTAGTCGGCCTGCCTCAGATTACCGAGTAGGTTCATCGGCAGCAAGGTGAAGTGGCTCGAAGCTCCGCCCTGCAGAAACAGCACGTGGTAGCCATCGGGGATAGCTAAGAGTTGTCTGATATAAGTTTCGGCTCTCCCGAGGATCTCGGTGAATTCTCTACTTGTAAACGGCAACCCCAGCAGCGAGCGCCCCGACGCGGCGCAATCGACCATGTCGCGTGCTACCGCTTCGACAACGCTTGGCGGCAACATGGAAGGACCTGAAGCGAAACTGTGTACGTCCATCACGGGTAATTTCCGTTGATGCAGGCCATCAAAGGGCTCCGTGTGCACCCGCGATCATGAGCATGATAGTCACAATGGAAAGCACCGTGTTCATGCGCGAAGAAAGAAAGGTTACGCGTGAACAGCGGAGTCGCTCCGAGGGGTGCGCTGCGACGAAACCGAGCACCTTCCGCTGGTGAGGCCACATGATGCCCCAAAGGTTGAGAACCATTGCCAATCCCAGCCATACCCCAATCCCGAGCGCCATCGATGGTCCGGAGAATGTGAGCGTGTCGACGAGGACGTCGTTTCGCCAGAGCATGAATAGGCCCGTTGCCAGTACGACGACCGACGAGTAACGGAAAATCCCGTGCTCCCGCTTCGAGGCCGCGAGGGCGACTTCGCGTGCCGCGGCCTCTGGCTCAGCCGGGAGAATTGGGCGGTAGACGGGTGTTTGGACGACATTCGACCAATTATGACCGATCCACACGACCACGCCCATGATGTGCAGGATCCGGGCAGCCTCATCGATCATGAAATCCCTCGCTCCTGTGAAGCTTTTAATAGACACTTCGGCGCAGCAGCGCAGATAAGCGTTTCCCGGACTTCCTCATGAACGGCATCTCGCGCGCATGATGAGAGCATCCGCCCCGGCCCGCTCTTGTCTATTCTCGGCTTCGAGCAGGATGTCATCGATCAAGTATCGATGCGGCGACTTTGAGCAGACCGGATCAGTGTTCGCAGCATCACCGGTTAAGAGGAATGCCTGGCATCGGCAACCGGCGAAGTCTTTCTCCCGGTCGTCACAACTGCGGCATGGTTCCTTCATCCAGTCGTCCCCCCGGAAGCGGCGGAATGCGGGCGACTCCCGCCAGATCCAATCAAGGCTATGCTCGCGGACGTTGGGAAAATCGATGTCCTTGATGAGGCGCGCCTCCTGGCAAGGCAGTGCGGTGCCGTCGGGCGCGATGGTGAGGTGGATCGCGCCCCATCCGTTCATGCAGGCTTTGGGCCGTTCGTCAAAATAGTCGGGCACGACGAAGTAGATGGTCAATCGCTTGCCGAGCCGTTCGCGCGCGGCCGCGACAGCGGCTTCGGACTGCTTGAGTTGCTGGCGTGTTGGCAGGAGGTCGGCGCGATTGATGAGCGCCCAGTTGTAGTATTGGAGGTTGGCAAACTCGAGGTATTCGACTCCTAAATCGGCGGCGAGATCGATGAGGGCCTCGGTTTGGTCGATGTTGTAACGGCTCACAGGTACGTTCATCACCATCGGAAAACCTTCAGCCTTGATGGTGCGAGCGATCTCGATCTTATGGGCGAAGACGTCGAGACCGACGAGCTTCTCGCTGAGTTCGGAATCGCAGGATTGCAAGGAAAGCTGAACCTGCTTCAGACCGGCGCGCTTCAGGTCGCGGACTCTCTGCGGGGAGAGGCCGACGCCAGAGGTGATGAGGTTGGTGTAGTAACCGAGCCGATTAGCTTCATCGACGAGTTCCTCAAGGTCCTTGCGCAGGGTTGGCTCGCCGCCAGTGAAGCCAAGTTGCAGGGAGCCGAGCCGGCGTCCCTCTCGCAACAAATCCTTCCACTCTTCGGTGCTGAGTTCGTTGCGATAGCGGTCGAAGTCGACCGGGTTGCTGCACCAGGGACACTTGAGAGGACACTTATAGGTGAGTTCCACCACAAGCCACAGCGGCATCCCGAGGCCGTCAAGACTTAGGCCGGATCCAGCCTTTGGCATATGCCAGCTCCATAAATTGCATGACATCGGACATCAAGTCGGCGCCGTCGTAGCGGTGCGCAAGCTGTTCTGTCCCCTCTGCCACGGTTAGTCCTCGCATGACGCACATCTCAAGAATTTCGGCGGCCGTCGCATTCAGTTTTACGATGCCTTCCGGGTACAGCAGGACATGCGACTGCTGCGGTTCCTCCCAGCGAAAATGAAAGTTTGGATTGAGCACCATGATGTCGCTCGGCTGTAGCCGATCTTCGTTATGCATCGACTGCTCCCGAGTGATGCGAGATATGACGACCGATAAAAGGGGTGGAGGGGCCGCAAGGACCCCTCGCTTGGCTATCGAACGTAGACGTATGCCGTAACCTCGAAACCGAGGCGGACGTCGCAGTAGGCTGGTGCAACCCAGGTCTGGGGCTTCGGTGCTACAAAGACGGCCGGATCGATAAGTTTCATCGCGGTAATTCCTCCTGTTTTCGTCGTTCTCCTGCGCCGGTATGATCAAGCGCCGGGACCGGATTATGCCGCACCCTTATTCGAACCATTTGCCTTTGGTTAAATCAATTGCGTTCAAACGCAACTATTTGCCAATGAACGCCTATCTTGGAACAGAATAATGAAAAGCCGATTGTGTGGAATTCAAAATTTTAGAAATGATATATCGTTTCTCTTGGTTTGCCACACAGCAAGCCATATCAAGGAGAAGCGACATCAGCAAGGACCCCTCCAGCCCTACACCAAAGGGCATTCGCCACGCAGATGGAAGCGACGACAGGTCGGGAAGAGAACACGATGCAGCTTCGTATGTCGATCAAATGGTCCGGCGCGGTCTATCGATTGCGTTTTTCCCGCAGGCGCGAATGTGCGCCTCCATCCGTGGCATGGACCGCCTCAACTCTAATCGCTGTTGACGCTTCAGGTGTTCGTCTTTCAGCCGGTTACGTGGCGGCCTACATCGCTGATCGAAATGCAGATCAAGGAGCCGACTGTACTTTAGTTTTTTGCGGTTGGAACGATCGGCGGCAAAGCGCTGCGATGGCTGGCGGAGGGCAACGATGGATCACGATGTGAGTCGAAGACGGGAGTATGTCGGCACGAGTGCGTTGTTGATTATAGCGTCGTTTACCGCACTGGCGCTGTCGGGGTGCCAGACGTCAAAAGTGGTGGATGCTGGCGGCAATGAAAGTGGCGAACACAGAGAAGCGGTGTACCTATCCTTACTGGAGGCAGAGCATCTTCGTGCGGGCATGCGTACTTTTCTCTCAGCCCTGCATTCCATCACGTCCGCACTCGCGGAAAGGGATTACGATGCGGTTTCCGGGAGCGCGCGGGAAGTTGGCATGAATGCGGTCAACGATGTATCGCGATTGGCCATTCTGAAGCTGCCGCCCCAGTTCGTCCTGCTTGCCACCGATACCCACCAAAAGTTCGACGAATTGGCCGACAACGCTCGCAAATCATCGACACGTTGGATACTCCAACAACTCGGTGAGATATCAGCCAACTGTACGGCCTGCCACGAGACCTACCGCGTTGCATCGCATCGACGCGACCAGCGGGATAACCCGCCCGGGTCATCCGACGTCCCGGACAGGCACAATGCATCAAACTCTCGAGATCTCGGCCCAACTGTCATCGTTCTCGTAGACCCGAATCGTCACGGCGTGCGATAGGCGCTCTAGCAACCAGAACGCGATCAATTCCGCCGTCGGGTTTTCGAGCCCCGGCACGTCGTTTAGCAGCTCGTGATCGAGCTGCTTCAGCAGGGGAGCGATCTCGTCATCGAGTTCGCCGAAATCGGTAACTAACCCCCGGTCGTCAAGTTGGCCACGCAGGATGACGGTTATGCGGTAATTATGGCCGTGCATGCGGTGACACTTGTGTGTCGAGGGCACAAGCGGCAGATGATGGGCCGCCTCGAATCGATAAGTTCGAGCTATCCTGGCTGTTGGCTGGTTCTTTCTCATGTTCCGATGCCGCTTTGGAATGTTGCATGAAAGCCGTTGCGGTCGCAGTGGTCTGCAACCTCTTTCGGTCTGGACGTGACGAGTACATCTTGCCCTCTGCGCGAAGCTGTTCAGGCCGGCACGGAGTATGCGTCTGGTAATTCAAGACTTCGGTGCGAAATTAGCAGATCACTCGCCGCGGTCTGGAAATGCTTCACACAGAGGTCCCACTTCCCATCGCGCGGCGCGACACCACGGAGAAACCGAAACATCGTGATCGCCGCGTCCACGGCTTCCGAGAGATCGGCCACATCCTTGACCAGCAGTTCGCAGGTTTCCAGTGAAACGAAATCTACCGTTTTTCGGAGGCACACGCCGATACAGGGGCGGGTCGCCTCAACTGACCCGCAGGTCGAGCAGCGCCAGACCTCCGCAGCCTGGTCCCGATCGAAAGCGACGGGCTGCATGCGCGATGAAATCCCTTCGAGGGCGGACAGCACGTCCCGAGCCTTGTCCCTCGTTCCGTGCCAGACTTCTTCTGCGGCCCCTCCAGGTGCGACGAGTTCTGAAAGCTGGTGCAGGAACTTTGCAACGATGGCGGATTGTTCCACGAGAACCATCTTTGCTTCGAACAGATCCGCGAAGGTTTCAGCTGGAACGACGTCGATGCGCTCGGAGCTGCAATCACCGGTGCAATCGGCGAAATTACCCTTCGACCCGCAACCGATGCAGAACCAAAGCCTCAATGTGGGCGGCAATTCATCCATAGTCGTTTTGATATTCGACGGTTCGTGTGTTCGGCCTTGGCAAGCCGACCGCGATGCTGGTTGGAGGCTCGGCCACGTTTGCTTTTCGAGTGGTGCCTCGACATTGGCCAGACCAAACTCCAGTCCAGAGACGACATCTTTGACAAAGGGGGTTGCACGAACTACTGCGCACGCCGATGAACGACCTGACGGTGTGCAACCGCTCTGCTCCAATCTGCACAGATAACTCAGGCTAGACTTGACTGAAGCCAAGTCCAGCGTGTTCGACTCGTGCATTTCCATGCCGGGTGAGATGCCGTGGAAGGCAGGGGAACCGCAATGGCGCAGTCGCTCTGGGACGAATTCCTGATGACCGAGCGCCTTGAACTCGGACAGGTCAGGATGTCGAAAGAAGACATCGTTGCCTTCGCCTCGGTCTTCGACCCGCAGCCTTTTCACATCGACGAGACCGCTGCGAGATCGACGGTGCTCGGCGGTCTTGCAGCGTCCGGGTGGCATACCTGCGCCATGGTGATGAACCTTTTGCGCGAGGCGGCCAACGAACAATCCCTCGATCTGTACGCTGCGGGTGCAGAGGACATAATATGGTCGCGCCCGGTACGACCGGGCGATACGCTCACGTGCCAGGTTAAGTGGTCGCAGGCTCCCCCGTGCACATGCCATTGGCAATCGAGGTCTGCCATCGTCGAGGCGATCGATCAGCAAGGCCAGATGGTCATCCGATGGAGGTTGGATTGTCTGTTCCGGCCGTTTGAGGGAGACGGCAATTTCAGCTGCGGAGCATGTGTGCTTCTGCGTGCCCGGCCGGCACGCGCCTCGAGGCGGCCGGTGCTCCATGCGATCAAGCAATTCGATGATATTTGTCCGGGCGACGAGATTTCCCTCGGCAGCTATACCTTCACCGAAGAGAGAGTTGAAACGTTTGCGAGATTGGTCGGGCTGCAAAATACTTACCAGATCCAGGTTCCGCGCCTGCCTCAAGCGATCGCATCAAACGTGCATCCATTACACGTCACGGCGGCATGGATGCAGTGCATGGTAGGCTACTACGAGCAGGAGGCCGCGCATCTTCGCCGTTTGGGCGATCCAGTGCCCATGCTCGGTCCGGCTGCCGGCGTAAAGCATCTGCGTTGGCACCGGCCGGTGCGCCCCGGCGAGAAGATTGCGTTTCGTGGCTGGGCCGAGCGCAAGATAGAGGTTGCGACGCTTCGCGGCTGGGGGATGCTCATTGTCGGTGCCGAAGGCCACGACGCCGCGGGAAATGCTGTTGTATCCTTCTATCCTCAGATGCTGCTGGAGCGGAGGGTAAGGTCAAACTGACGTGAACCAGGAACGGCCGCCAAGCGTCACCGCACTGCAGATTAGGATCCTAAATCGAGTTGGTCGAGCCAAGCAGCGAACATGCGCCGGTGGCAAGCCTCACAGGCGTGTCCCATCAGCCAATGCTCGATGTCGGTGCCGTCTGTCTCCCCATGGAATTGAAGAGCAAGCGCGTTGCGACCAAGGCTGAAGGCTTGTTGGGCAGTTATGGGAGTCGAGGCGAGTCGCGTTGCAGCAGGCGGCAGGTCGAACGTGTCGCCGTGCCAGTGCAGCACCGAGACGCAGCCGTCAAGAGCCGTAAGCGGTGAAGCTGCACCATGCATCGACAATGTCACCGGTGCCCAGCCAATCTCCTTGGCGCGGCCCGGATAAACTCTGGCACCCAATGCTACCGCCATAAGCTGTGCTCCGAGGCAGATGCCGAGTGTTGGCCTGCGTTCGGCAAGACGCTTTGCAACGCCGTCAATCTCGTCTCGGAGGAAGGGATAACAGTCAGTTTCGTAGGCTCCGACCGGCCCGCCCAGTACAATCAACAAATCTGCGCCAATGATGTCTGCTTTCTGTGACCCGATATCCACGGCATCGCAGATCTCGATTTCGTATCCGCGCGTTTCAAGTAGCGGGGCGAGAATCGCGAGGCCCTCGAAGGAGACGTGGCGAAGTGCGACGGCCCTGCGGCGCTTGGAGGTCGTATCCATGAAGCAACTTTTTTCTTGATGCCGGATAAGAAACCGTACCGGGGTCATGGCAGGCCGCCATGGACGCCGAGCACGGCCCCGGCGATCGTCGCGAAGCTTGCGGTCAATAGAATAACATGCATGCGCATGACGATGCGGAATGTGCCCTCAGGATCGCGCGTGGCGCGCTGGCGGAACCAGCGGTGGAGGAAGAGCGGTTCTGCCACGAACAGCACGAAGGTGAAGATCGTCCACACCAACACCATTGCATGCATCCACCAGAACGATATGTCTGCGAACCGCTCCCAAGAGTCCGTCGCGTGCGTCATGTAGAATCCGGTTGCTCCGGCGATCGCTGTCGAGAAGCGTGCCTGTAAGGCAAAGCGGCCTTCGATCATCTCGAACAGCGAGAGCCGCTCGGCGGCTGGGACATGACGTGTGATGCCAGGTAGCAGCACGAGCGTGACGAGCATGACGCCGCCGATCCAATGAACGATGGCAAGCACATGAAGGGCTCGCGCGATTGCAATTTCGTCCAATGCGATTGCTCCGTTTGTGGTGTCTATCAGACGGTGACTGACGCCCGGCTCGATGAATGGTCATGCCAGACTCAGCCTGCCTGCACGAGAGGCATAAGAATCCAGGAACTTGCAGCGGCCTGCGTCGCGTCCGGCGCAGAAAAAAATTGCCGGGTAATCGCGGCCTGTGGTTTTAACGGAAGTCAAGTGCTGTCCAATCGACGCAGCGCTACTCTTTGCCTAGGAGAACCCCAAGGAGCGGCCTAGTCCATGATGTCAACGGCACCTTCAAACTGACCCAGATATCGGCAGCGGCAAGAAAAGCCATCTGCGACGACACGATTTGCACGCCCTCAATGGGCGAACCGGTCCATCCGACACCGGCCGCCGGTCACGATCAGCCGACCGCCGACGGCCCAATCCCCATGGAGCCCGCTGCACCGGCCTGCTAAGTTTCCCACGACATCGTTCCTGGGCGCTACTCTGAAGTCAGCAAGAGTAAGCCGCATCCGCATTACGCCGACGTTCGAGAAACCTGCATCAAGGCTGACTTGCCCAGTCAGTCGGCTTACGGTGTACAGCCGCCAATCAGGGAACTCGGCGGTATGGCCTCCACCCCACGTTGGTCATCCGTCCATCTGCTGTGACATCTCCGTGCCCAACGCCTGCACGCGTCTCTCCCAGAGAGACAACGCCGCTCGCATCTCATCCGCGTAGCGGAAGCGGTTATAGATCGCCGCCACGCCGCTGATGGTCCCGGTTGAGTGGTTCAAGATGCGTTCCACAACATGCGGCGCCACCCCGAGGCCCGCCATGTAGGTAGCCGCCGTCCGTCGCAAATCATGCAGTGTCCAGTCGTTCACCTCGCAGGCGGCATCGGCAGCACGTGCGGGCGGTTCGACTTGTTCCGATCCGCCGGTATGGTGATAAGGCCGTTGGCAAAGGGCTACACGGCCCGGGCCAAGAGCGGATAGCGTTCCGCAACGCAGCAATTTCATGCGCAGGCACGCGTCATCTCGGTGGCCTCAAGAACACGCGACCACAGACCATCTTGGCTCACTATGTTCAGGAAATGGCCCGTTGCGTCGGGCACATATTGCACTGCAATCGCAGCGGTCACCAGCAGCGGACATGGTACGCTGACGTCACGGGGCAAAAAGAGTAGAATTGGATGCGCGGTTCAAAACCGCTGGATGAAAAATCGTTCAAGCTCGGCCTGGCTCCAAAAGCAGCTATCTAATCATCTTTCAAAACCAGCTTACGATGAGCAAGCTACCCAACAGCAAAAAGAGAAGAAATGCCGTTGTGATGCCGGCGACTAGACCTTGGTCGATCGCTGCTGAAATCCAGCCGCGATATGTCAGAGGTTCGCCGGCCTCTAGAAAAGCAGGAGCATTATCCGAATAGATTAGCTTGGGCTCTGGCTCGCGATATTCGCGCCTTTCGATCTCCCTTCTGCGTTCTGTCATGATCGCATGTAGCCAATCCGCAAATGCGCCAAGGTAGCGCTGCCCCTTTGTGGTGCCATGTTCGCGCAACCACGCCCTGTGTTCAGGCAGAAACTCAATGAATTCAGGCACGGTGACATTATGGCCGCACCCAATGAGCCACTTCCGGTAATCCTCCAACAAATCGCGCCGAGGCTCGCGCTGCCACACCTCTTGTTCAAACACTTCAAGTTCGCTCATTAGGTCGCCTATTTCGCGTGGCAACGGCTTCTCTGGCTGCCATGCCGGATTGGGATGCATGCGCCAGAGCCGAGTCAGTGACAATACCAGCGCCGCCCCAACCTCGGAGCCGCCCTTTCCGGCCTCTGCCCCCAGGGTGCTGCCGATCCAGGCAAAAAGAGCCGCTGTCATGATGCCGAACACCGCACCTAGCAGGCTCACCAGCAGGAAGAGCATCAGCAGGATATCCCACCATTCCGGCGGCGAGCTGCCTCCGCCGCCGCTCAATGCGATTGCGATCGCACCACCGGTCGCAAACAGTATCTCTGAACCTGTGTGGACATCGAACGGCGACGAGACGCCCATGAAGGAAAGCGTCAGACCAATCGCGGCACCAATCGCGAGATTGAGCAGAATCGCCGAAAACGTGATCTGCCCTGCCGAAACCGCCCCCAGCACAGCCTCGACAAGATCGGCGAGATAACGAGACCTGTTCTGCAGCTTCAGGCGAATAAGGCCAGAAACAAGTCCAGTAAGCACCGCGACCATAACCAACCATAAGACCGAGCTAAGGCTCGGCAGAACCGGTGCCACTGCGCCACCGCCCAAGAGGACGGAAAGAATGCTGTAGATCAGCACAAGGGCCGGCCACGCCAAAGCAACGGCCGCAAGAAAGGCAACGCCGCCAAAAAAAGCTCCGGCGTCCATATCGTTGACGGGACCGGTGGGTCGCGGGTTCGGTGCGTGAAAAGTCATGATCGCTCGCGCAAATCAGGCATCAACTATCGTTGTCGCCCAAACGCGGCAGGAATTCCACTTTTTCTCGGCCGCGGAGTTCCATCGCAACTCATCGCAAGGAACCTCAGAGCCGTTCAGCTCTTACTTGGCCATTCGAAGATCGAGAGCACTGTTCGTTACTTTAAGCCTAAGCTTTCGTACTTATTTGATGAACATTTGTCGCAAGTCGTTGCGGTCATGTTTGCGGGAAGGTAGCGTGAATATTCGTTAATTATTGTCGGAATTCGATATTCATTTTAAAAAGCTCTCGTTTATAGCGGGAGCGTGAAGAATATGTCGTCCTTGTCGTTGCAACAAGTCTGCACTGCACTGCGTTCATCGGAGGCGTTGCAAAGTGTGGATCTCGATATCGAGATCGATAGCCCTCAATTCGTTTCAGTTACGAGGCGGGGACACCTCGTCGGTATTTGGCGACTCCGCCAGGGTAAGCTTGAATGGCTGCCGGCGGGGTACGCCACCTGCCAGTACGCAGCGGGCTCGACAAGCGAGGCGGTTGCGCTAATGGAATTGCATTTCACTAGGGTAGTTATGCAGTTACAGTAACTGCCCATCCGTGAGGCCGAGCTGACTTGAAAGTGCTCCCAACTAGGATAGCAGCTTGAACGGGGACTGAAACCGATCGTCACCGACGATTCAGTCCGTAGTGACGACATGCATACACCACGGACGATTTCCGAAAGTCGACTAGTCCCGGTTTCGTTGGTAGACCTCGCGCTCATGCGGCAGATCGACGAGTTGCACACCGAGTTCCCTTTCGCGGGAGCCCGCATGTTGCGTCGTCTTTTGGTTTTCAATGGGAGCAAGGCCGGCCGTCGTCATGTGAAGACGCCGATGCGGCGGATGGGGATCGAGGCGCTTTATCGGCGTCCGCGCACGACGAAGCCGGAGCCGGGCCACAAGATCTATCCGTGTCGGCAGGTTTTGATGTATTCGGCAGCGTTGGCATCACTGGCCAATACCATTGTCGCTGTATGAACGACCTGATAGTGCCGTGCAATTGGCTTGCCGGGACGGTCTAGCAGGCTGCTGAAATACTGACCTACGACCATAGCAGGAATCTGGTGGGGGAGTCGGATTTTTGCACGGCAGCAGATCGCGCGGTCCCACGCCGAGTGGGTCGATCAGATCACGCCGAGCGCGCGCATTGATTCGGCAACGCGGATAAACCCTGCGATATTTGCACCAAGTACATAGTCGCCTGGGGCACCGTATTCGTCGGCAGTCGTAGCACATCTGTCGTGAATGCCTCGCATGATCGAAGCAAGACGGGCCTCGGTCTGCTCGAATGTCCAGCTGTCGCGCGATGCATTCTGCTGCATTTCCAAAGCGGAAGTGGCCACGCCACCGGCGTTCGCGGCCTTTCCGGGGGCGAACATGACGCCAGCGTCCTGGAAGATGCGAATAGCTTCGGAGGTCGAAGGCATGTTGGCACCTTCCCCTACAGCGACAGCCCCGTTCTTGACCAGCATCCGAGCGTCACGGCCGGTCAACTCGTTCTGGGTCGCCGAGGGCATCGCCACGTCACAGGGCACATCCCAAATGCTGCCCTTTTCGATGTAGTGGGCTCCAGCCCCTTTCATACGAGCGTATTCTGAAATGCGCTCCCGACGGACTTCCTTGATTTCCTTCACCAGCGCGAGGTCGATCCCGTTCTCGTCAACGACATAACCATTGGAATCCGAGCAGGCCACAATCGTACCTCCAAACGACTGGATTTTTTCCATCGTGTAGATGGCAACGTTGCCTGCGCCTGAGACGACGCATTTCTTGCCATCGAACGACTGCCCTCTCATCGCAAGCATGCTCTGTACGAAGTAGGTGTTGCCATAGCCGGTCGCCTCGGTCCGGGCGCACGAGCCGCCGTACAAGAGTCCCTTCCCCGTGAACACGCCAGCCTCGAAGCGGTTGGTAAGGCGCTTGTACTGACCAAACATGTAGCCGATCTCACGTCCGCCGACGCCGATGTCACCGGCAGGCACATCGGTATGCTCGCCCAGATGACGGTGCAGTTCGGTCATGAACGACTGGCAAAACCGCATGATCTCGCCATTCGAGCGACCGCGCGGATTGAAGTCGGAGCCGCCCTTACCACCGCCAATCGGCATCCCGCTCAAGGCATTCTTGAAGGTCTGCTCGAAGCCTAGAAACTTAATGATGCCGACGTTCACAGAGGGATGGAAACGAATTCCGCCTTTGTAGGGTCCAAGCGCCGAATTGAACTGCACACGGAAGCCGCGGTTGATCTGAACCCTTCCTTGATCGTCGACCCATGGGACGCGGAAAATGATCTGACGCTCGGGTTCGCAGATACGTTCGATCAAGGCGTCATCTGCGTATTCGGGGCGCTTCGCGATGACCCGGCCGAGGCTTTCGAGAACTTCGCGCACAGCCTGATGGAATTCCAATTCTCCAGCATTTCGGCGGACGACTTCGTCAAAGGCCGGCTCGAGTTTCTCATCCAATTGGATCAAGATTTTTCTCCATTTTGCTATTGGCAGCCAGCCACCATCTTTCGATCCACACGCACAGTTGGGGCAATCTCGATGCATCTATGGTCAGTCGGCCGCTTCTGGATAATCTGCAGCCCATGACATCTGGCGAAACGGAGGCGGGGCTGCCCGAGCCATCGCAAGGCCCGGGCCAGTTTGTGTCGTGCAGCTCAATCAGGCCGCCTGGGCATAATAGGATTTGAGGCCGTTCATGACCTTTGCCTTGTCGAACCCAGCGCCCATTTCCACCATGGCGTCGGCAAAACGGCTGACGATCTCGGTGATCTGCTCTGACGACAACTGGTTGAGGATGCCGATACGGATCTGCACCGGCTCGGATAGCGTCGGCCAGATGCCGAACCCATTGGCGCGTGCGCCGGCAACGAGGTCTTTTTCCTTGCCCTTGAGTTCGGTTGGAAGGTTGAGCACGACGAGGCTCGTCATGTCCGAGGTCACGTCGCATCCCATGGCCTCGACAGCCTCGCGAAGCGCCTTTTCATGATAGGCGTAAGCGTCAGCTTTGCGTTGACGGCCATAGCTGAGGATGATGCGCAGGGCCTCGTGGAAAGCGGCGACCGCATAGCACGAATGCGTCTGGTGATACACCGCATTCGGCACGTCCTTGTCGTTGACAATGCCCCAGTGGCGCGCATCCAGGATCGGGTGGTGCACGTAGGTGCGGCACCCGCGCTTCTTCACCATCGCGATGGCTTTGTCGGTGAAGCTGACCGGTGCATAGGTAAGCGGCAGGGACATGACACCCTTCTGCGGGCACGATGCCCAGGCGACAACACCCGGATAGTCGTCGATATTAAAATCGGCTACACCCAGGCTCGATACAGCGTCCACGATGCCCATCACGCCGTGCTTCATGCAGGCGTCGGAAAAACCCTTTAGGTCGTTGATGCGCCCTGAACCGGTCTCCCAGTGGGCCATGAATGCCCACATCGGCTTCGTTTCTGCGAGCACATTGTCGACATTTTTGCCGGACACAGACTGGCCATGCGGTGTTTCGACGACGGTTACACTGGCAGGGCGAGGATTGAGCGGATCGGCGGCGAGTTCTTCGGCTGTTGATGCCTTCATTCGGATGGTCAGGCTATCGATTCCGGAAAACGTGCCGTTGGGAAAGGCGACGACCTTGTCACCGGGTAGGATGAGCGAAAGCACACAGTCCAGTCCCGAGAAGCCCGTGCCGGCGACGCCGTATGTGTAGACGTTTTTCGTGCCCCACAGGTCGCGTAGCATCTCCTTGGCTTCGAGCATCCCACGCACGACATCCTTTTGCATATGATCGGCAATCCCGGTGTTTGCGAACCGCTCTAGGACGCGCGGATCCGTGTTGCCGGGACCGGGTCCGGCCGCAAGAGTGTTTGGAACTTCGAGTGTTGGATAAATGGTCATTGTATCTTACTCCGTCAGCATGCTGTTGAAGAGGTTCGTGAATGCGGGATTGGCCTAGATCAGGTGGCATTTGCAGGATGTGCGACTGAAAGCCCGGTCAACTCGTGGGGACGGCCGTCATGCCCCCGCAATATGATTAGACGATGCTCGTCAGCCTCCCGCACGTAATTTTTCCACCCGATCACCGAGCGTTTTGTCGACGTTGCGCCAGTACGCGAATGCGCGATGCAGGACCGGCTTCGACACGCCGCCCTTGAGGTGGCCGACGATGTTGGTGACCAACCGATCACGTGTGGCATCGTCCATCACGTCGCGCTCAAGCTATCGGGCGAAAACGCTGCCTGTTCGATCTGGGTGTGGAAATCGGTGGGGTTGCGATCGAGTGTCAGCTTGCCAACCTCGATGAGTGGATAGTCACCATGCGGCCAGACTTTTCCACTCCTGTTCGTTTTCCCAATTATACGTGTCATCAACGGGTCAATCGTTCTTGATGTTAATAATTTTTCCAGTTGCCATGTCCACCATGACCTCTTTTTCACTCCCATTAGGCAAGACTACTTCAATTTCGCATCCCTTTATCTTACCCAATTCGATATCAGCACGGACCGCCTTGCCACCAGTTTTTGTTCCCGCGGCTTCAATAGTTTGGCACATGGAAACCTTTGCTGCAATGACTGCGGCGCGCCCGGCGGCCGCGCTGTCGGCAGTTGCTGTTACGCTGGTTGCCGCCAGAAATGCTGCGGTTGCCAATGCGATAATGGACGTTTTAGGTGCGAATCTCGACATTTCTAACTCCCCGGTTTGGTTTGATTAAAGTTGATGCCCATTTCGCTGAAATAGAAAGGCGCTACTCAGAACTCAAATAGAAAGAAAGTTTGAGCCTGATCGTTCGCAGCTATGTAATTGCCATATGCGTCTCGTGGGCACGCTCTTGGTTGCGCATGAGGGTGTTCGCGGCAGACAGCATTCCTGTGGATGCCCCCAGCAAGACCAAAGTTGGCACGAGGCCGGGGACCAGAACCCCCAAATCTGGCAGGTCCCGCTGACCGGCATCAAGGGTTCGTCGCGCCGGCTTCTGCGAGGGTTGCCAAGCGCCCCCGCCATCGTCCTGCCATCGGGCGATACACTCTTCATACCGCCCCGGTGCTCGATTGTGCCCTATGTCTCTCGTATCGTGCTCTCGGCTTCGGTCCGGTTTGCACTTGGCCTTCCATGGAAACACGTTGGGAAAATCTGCATCCGAGATCATGGTACTTTCTCCTTCCTTTTCTCCCCACGCTGTTGACATGGGAACACCGCACTCATAGTTCCAATCGAAAGAATGACTGCTCTCGATAGCTTAAGGTTATGGAATGCGCCCAACACTCCGACAGTTGCAATATTTGGTCGCCATCGCCGAAACGGGTCACTTTGGTGACGCAGCCAAGCGCGTCCATGTCAGCCAGCCCAGCCTCTCGGCCCAGGTCGCCGATATGGAAGCAGAGCTTGGGGTCGCCTTGTTTGAGCGCGGCCGTTATGGCGCGCGGCTCACGCCTAGAGGTGAGGAATCCGTCAAGCGTGCAAAGCTCATCTTGCGCGATGTGGAAGACCTCAAGGCAGCGGTGAGATTGGCACCGGATCAACTGGCCGGGCAGTTGCGCGTTGGCGTGCTCCCAACAGTGGGTCCTTATCTACTGCCCTGGGCTGCGCGGCGCCTGCATTCTGATTATCCGGATCTCAGGTTCAACGTCACCGAGGAACGATCGACCGATCTCGAAGCCCATTTGCATGAAGGTCTGTTCGATATTGTAATCTCGACAGCCGAGGATCATGGGAATTGCAAATCGCAACATTTATTCGATGATCAACTTTGGATCTGCGTGGCACACAGCGATCCGTTGGCTGCGACACGTACGCCGGTAGTGTTATCAGATTTGATGGGATGCGAGTTGCTCAGTCTGGGGTACTCAGATTGGCGTAGTCTCGACCTCAAAGTCCACGCCATCGCGGAGGCGTCCGGAGCAACTGTCAGTTCCGAATATCGGGGCACGACACTCGATGCTGTGCGCCAGATGGCGGAAATGGGTTCGGGAATCGCAGTACTGCCAAGCCTTTATGCGCTCATTGAAGTTCGGCGTGATCCGCAATTGATCATCAGGCGCATTGATCATCCGATAGCCATTCGCCAAATCTCTTTAGTATGGCGCGATACATCGCCGCTCGATTCCAATCTCACGAAACTCGCCGGCGTGCTGCGCGAAGTTGCAGCGGACATACTGCGGACCGCAACGCCGGGCGTGTGAGCGGAGCGCTCAATCGGGCGATCAACACCATCATGGATCACCGTATGGCGCGCGAAATTCGCGAAGTTCTCACCTCCGTGAAACCCCTGCTGGGCGGCACAGCTGCTTTCATGATTGGCAACAGCTTGCTCGGTATTGTTCTTCCACTCCGGATGGAAGCGGAGGACTCTCCTGTTGCTCTTACCGGCAGTGTAATGGCCGCATACTATCTTGGGCTGGCGCTTGGGGGCCTGCGCTCGAAACGCGTCATCCTTCGGATTGGGCACATACGCGCATTCGCCGTTTTTGCTGCAGTCACTGCGGCGACGGTATTGGCATACGCGTCGTTTATTGATCCGCTTGTATGGATTGTATTTCGGGTCATCAATGAGCGAAGTTCTTAGATTTCATCGGGAAGGATCAACCGGCTGCTTCATATGCGCAACTCTTTGGCAGCGATCTACAATTCTATTCGCCTTGTACGCCCGCCTCGGTAACGATCACCGCCATCGGGATGTCATGTGACTGCGGGAATATCGTTGCGATCTTCGCGGCTTGAAGTCCTACGCCAATCGCAAGTGGACCAGGGGAGATCGCGGCAAGTGTGCGGTCAAAATACCCGCCGCCATAACCGAGCCGGAAACCTGCTTCATCCCAGCCGACCAACGGGGAAAGCGTGACGTCTGGCACAACCTCTGGATCTTTTGCCGGAACGGGGATATTCCAAAAGCCGCGCTCCATGCGGCTTTCCTTGGTCCAGGCTCGAAAGGCCAGCGGGGCAGATCGCTGAATGACCACGGGAAGGGCAGCCTGTGCTCCGCGCGCGGCTAATCCCGCGAGCCAGAAGCGCAGATCGAGTTCGGCCTTGATCGGCCACCAGGCCGAGATCGTCAGCCCCTTGATGCTGGTGAACCGTTCGCTCAGGAGTGCATCGAGATGCACCGCGATGGCATCTGCCGCAGCCTTGCGGGTCGCGATTTCCAGGTCCATACGCTCGGCCAGTAGTCGCACGCGTTCTGCCTTGCGCCAACGCACAACGTCAAAGGCTTGTTGAGGATCGACGGCCAGAGGGTCGAAATAACTCGGGTCGATTTCGCTTGCGAGACAGGGCGGTGAGGAATAGCCCCGTGGCGACGCATCTTCGTTGGATGTCATTGTTTGATCTCCTGCTTGCTCGATTCCTACAATTCTCTGAGCCGTGAGAATGTCTCTTCCGCCTGCGCCATGATTGCAGCAATCCGTTCGGCAGCGGTGGGGATAGTTTCAATCATAGTGGCACTTTGTCCGGCGAATAGTGCCATTGCCTCCAGACTGCCCGTCGTCGAACGCAAAGGCGAGTCGGTGCTGTACTTCAGGAGTGAGCGACCGGCATCCGCAGCGATGACTTCGCGCGGTAGCTCGTCAGGATGATGGCCCATCAATCGACTCCCCAGTTTATCGGTTACGGAGTTGGCAATAGCGCGCACTGGGCTGTGGGGTGGCCAGTTCAGCGCGAAGGCGTCGGTAAAAACGGTATCCTCAGCCATTGCCGCGACCACGCGGGCCTTGTGGTATTCGTGCGCGAAGGATTCAGTCGTGGCCAGGAATGCGGTGCCGCACTGGATACCCTGCGCACCTAGCGACAAGGCGGCGACCAGGCTTGCCCCGGTTGCAAAGCCGCCCGAAGCGACGACAGGAAGCGATGTAGCACTTGCCACCTGTTCGACCAGGACGATGGAGCCCGTGGTGCCATGCACGTGCCCGCCGGCCTCAACGCCCTGTGCTATCAGCACATCGGCGCCGGCAGCCTCTGCCTCCAACGCCGCCTTCAAGGAGCCGACCTGGTGAAGCACAAGACATCCTGAGTTCTTTGCGCGTGCCACGGCAGTTGGCACGACATCCCAAAAGAAGCACATGGCGGGCACGGCAAGGTCGATGCAGATTCCGATTTGTGCGTCCAGCAGAGCTGGATCGGTAGCAGCCGGGATCAAGTTCACAGCAAAGTGCCGGTTGGTGCGGGCGCGCACCGCGTCAATCTCCAGCGCTATCATTTCGGGTGCCTCCCGCACCATGCCGAGAATGCCGTACCCGCCCGCTTCGGCCACTGCCGCGACAAGTTCAGAACGGGCGACTCCGCCCATTCCTGCCGAAAGGATCGGAACGTCGCAGCCCAAGAGGTCGCAAAGCGGTGTTTGAAGTCGGTGCTCATGTCGCATTGGACCGGGAGTCCTTTTGCAATCGTACAATCAAATACTCACGCAGTGCGCCGGCATTATTGTGCTCTATGTCCTTGGCTGCAAATAGCAATACGACCGGTCCCTTTGCGCACCAGGAGACGCACTCTCCGACGGCCTCGGGGTTTTGATCAAGCTCGACAAAATATCGCTCACGGAAGCCAGCCCATTTCGTCGGTTCATGTGCAAACCATTTGCGGAGGTCTTCGCTGGGCGCGACGTCTTTGATCCAATCGTCAAGCTGTAGTCTCTCCTTCGACAGACCACGTGGCCACAAGCGATCAACAAGCACTCGCGCGCCCGAGATCTCTCCAAGCTCATCATAGACGCGGCTCAGTCGGATAGGATGAAGCCTTTTCAACATTGCTAACCTGATTGTTTGTCATCTTCGCCGAGCAGATCGAGCGTCTTGATCGAATGGGCAAAGGCCGCACCAGCCCGCATCTCAGCGGCTACCCAGACAGCTTCCATGATCTGTTCGGCAGATGCTCCCTGCCGCCGTGCAGCCTTGACATGCCCCTCGATGCACCACGGACATTGCGTCACGTGGGAAACCGCAACAGCGATCAGCTGTTTCGTGCGCGCATCCAGTGCACCGTCTGCAAAGACGGCCTTCGAGAACGCTTGAAATGCGGTATCGGCTTCTGGCGAAAGGGCGCGGCGGCGCTCAGCATATGCGGGAGTGGCCTTTGGAAATCGAATGTCAGGCATGGCTTCATCAATCCTCATTGCGGATTTACAAGATCCATCATTCCATTAATAATACGCACTGTAAATACGTATTTGAGAGAAGGCCGAGCGTGTGTGGCAGACGTTACCAAAACCGACCGGCTCGCCGTGCGGCGACCGGTTCACTCGAGAGGGCCGAGACGATCCAGAGGAATTGATCTCGATGGGCTGAGATCGCAGCGTTTCCTTGCGCCGGCATAACAACAGTGAAGAACAAGTGCGAGGGTTCTATGAGTACGATCGAAATCGAAGATGGAGAAATCACAGTGGACGCGGCGCTGGTCGCGGAGGGACTTGGCCTGTCGCAATCAAGGCTGCAAGCTCTCATGCGTTCAGGCTCCATCACGTCGCGTTGCGAGATTGGCCAAGACGCGGATGCCGGACGCTATCGCCTCAATTTTCTTTTCGGCAATCGTGTCCTTCGTTACATAGTGGACGAGAACGGAAAACCCCTGGGACCTGCTCAGATTGAATTCGTGAGTAGACAACAAAAGCCAGCTGCTGCTGGCGGTGAGGACCAGACGACCAAATGATCGTTGGACAATCCGCGTGTGTGAGTGAGGTTCGCGTCGCAAGCGCGCAGCCCTTCGGCCCCAACGGTGAGCCGAGCGCCATCGACAAGGGTCCCATCACGGGGTCGTTAAATTCAACGGACTTCCGCCATCATGGCGGGCTCTGGCTGAGCGCCGTCTGGCATCAGGGCGGGTCGAATATTCGACGGTGCGGCTGACTACAACTAATCTGAGTTAACGGCTGGCGCTCCTGCAGCTTCGCTGGCCGGCTGCGCGAACGCAAATACCCTGCCTCAACGCGTTCCGGTAGATCGCTGCCTGGAGTGGCATGGCAGGATGTCAGAGTACAGTGTTATGCCCTTGACGACTGGGCAGTGGCACGCATTTCGAACTCGATGTGTCGTTGAAAACTCTTTGGGTTTGGTAGGGCATCGGCAAGTGTCTTGTCGTAGAGCGCTACAAAAAACGCCTCGTTGGCATCGGATAAGATGCTCTTGAGGCCGCAAATGGGGTTTAGTTTGCACTGAATCGGCCCGGAACGCAGACACTCGACCAAGCCAGACCCTGCCTCAGTCAGCCGCAAAACTTCCCCGATCGATATTTCGGATGGATCTTTGGCCAAACGCATGCCGCCACCGCGCCCGCGGCTGGTACTGACGAAGCCATGGCGGCTAAGCAATTGAGCCGCCTTGGCCAGATGGTCGAAGGACAAATTCAACGCGCTGGCGATCTCACGCGTCGAAACGTTTTGGTCTCTCTGCATCCCGAGACAAATCAGGATACGAAGTGTGAGATCGGAAAAGCTGGAGATTTGCATGACGTGAAGCAACGGGATTTCACTGGTTGGTCGGGCGACAACAACGGAATACGGATATTCCATACTCATTTAGAAGGCAACTCAATGGTGAACCTAGGCTTAGCCGTATCGCCCTGAAATGATCTAGGGAAGCTCCGAACCATGGCACAATCTGAGAATTGATTCGAGGGGTGCCCTGCCATGAGGCAGTTAAGCTTTGCGACACTTGATCACCGGAACAAGAAGAAGCAGACGAAGCGCGAGGCCCTACCGACCTGCATAGCCCCACCTGCGGCCTTCAAATCGACCTGTTCAGACGTTCCCTCAGACACTGAATAATAGCTATGTTTTAACCTGAGCGAATCCCACCGTCTCCGCCATGATCTATCCTCAACCCGTTGATATCATTGTGTTTTAGAACAATATTACGGGCAACCGACGTTCTTCAGAACCGGTGTAAGCGAAGCAAGAGCAAAGCCCTTTGTCGAGGGGCGATTGATCGAACTCAGCTTTGTCTCCTCCGGCGTTCAGAGCAGCGCCTAGTCTTGCAGAATATCCGTCCAGTCGGGGTTGCGCACAGCCTGTGCTTTGAAGAAAGTACAAAGCGGTATGATCTTGAAGCCGCCGGCCCGCGCGTCTTCAACGACGCGTTTGGCCAGCGCCGTGGCGACGCCTTTCCCTCGCAAGCTGTCCGGTACGCCTGTGTGATCGACGATAATCAGCCTACCTGAGACACGCGAATAGATAAGTTGGCCCGGCTCCACGGCTCCACGGCGCCATCGACGCGAGCGACGTAGCGACCTTTGCTGCCCCGGTCGACATGGGTGACCGTTATGTCCGCCATGAAATGCACTCCACGAAACATGGGACGAGAACGGCCTGTTGTCGCTGAGTGGGCACGGGTTGTCCCGGCACTGCGCGATGATGACCGTGCCACTCCGCAGAATGCCGCAGCTCCCTTGAGGATTGCGGATCATCATTCCACGCGGATCTGGCCGGGACCGGTAAAACCGGGTCCCGGCCTTGTTGTCAAATCATGGACCGACGCTCAATCAAGTCTGCGACCGGTCACCAGCATTTGTGCGAGCCGGCGCCTACTTCGTTTGGTTGGCGTCCGTATTCGAGGTATCGCTTGAGGATTGGCCAAGCGACTTTCCGACCCACTGGTCATTGACCTTTTTGACGGCGGGCGCGTTCTTCAGCTCTTCTTCGGAGAAATCCACGTAGTAGCGATCGTCGCTCTGATCGTAGCGGATGTCACCAACGTCGATTTTGATCCGCTTTTCGCCGAGCCCAAGAAAGCCACCATGGCCGAGGACGACCGAAGAATTGCCGCCGGAAGGGGTAACGATAAAGTCTTCGATCTCACCGACTCTTTCGGCCGAGCCGGACGCGTAGACCCAACTACCGATCAGCTCATTCGCCGAGAAATCCGAACGGGACGACAGCTTTTGCGCCGAGACTCGATCCGAGCGATTCTGGTTGCGCGCGGCCGATCGATCATCATCGACCAAACGTTCTGCGGAGCGCTGGGCAGATTGCATCGTTTTGGAGGCTCTGTCCGCGATGCGTTCGCCTGTCGAACGGTCGTTCGACTGGCGGCTTTCGTCACTGTCGCGTTCGGCAAGGCGCTGCGTGTCACGTTCGTCGTCGGCCGCGTTGCTTTGGCGACCGCCGGCTCCGGCTTTGGCGACCCAACGGTTATCCTTCTTGACGACAGCTTGCGCGTTTTCGATCTCCTGGTTCGTAAGATCGACGAAGAACGTGTTGTCGCGCGGGTAAACGCTCAGATCCTGGAGCGAGACCTGGATGCGCTTTTCACCCATGCCGAGCAAGCCGCCGTGTCCAATGATCACGAAGTTTTTGTCTTTGCCCATGAGAATGTCTTCAATGTCACCGACAGCCTCACCGGTTTCGGCCGAGTAGACCTCGCTGCCGATCATGCCGTTCGAGGAGAACCGGCCCTCCTTGTCCATCACGGGCCGCGCGGCTTCGGCTTTCTGCATCATCTCGGGGTCGGTATCGCGCGAAGCAGTTTGTTTGCCGCCGCCTGCGCGTTGGCTGCCGCTTGCGCTTTGGCTAGAAGCCGCGTCACCGCTGAGAACGTCGACAAGTTCAGCGCATGCATCTTCATACCCGGCGCGCGAAAGGATCTTGGCGGCAGCATGGAGGCGGTTAACCTGACGGGAAGAGAGATTGCCGTCTTCAGCCACCCGATCCGTAAAGTTGCGGGGAAGGTTGTTGAGATCGTCCTTGCAGTCTGCAAAGGCCGTGCCGGCTGTGAACAACGCGGTAGCCGTCGTCACAGCGGCGAACGTGATAGGGCGTTTCATAGTCGAACTCCTAAACGGTAATTTGAAATAGCACTGCACAGTGGGGCGTCGCCGCTCGCGCAGTGACTCGACAACGGCTTGGCGACAATGAAGTTCCAAATTCCGTCAATTCGTTTTGAAGCTGTCGTGAAGTCAGCAGATTTTAACGAAATAATCGGTAGTTGCGGCCAGCGCGCAGGCAATCCCGACGACCTGTCGTCGCGGATTTTCAGGCCGACAGCGGAGGTGCGGGGAACGGCAATTGGCAGGATTGCGAGCCGATAAATGCGTGCGGCAAGCAGCACGCTGATGATTGCAATCGGGTGTGTGGTGGCCGGTGTTTGGATGCGACACTCCATTCTGCATCCTTCCGGCAGGCCATAGATTCTATTGCAAACTGGCAATCACGACATCGGTGCGGGACCTGCCGCGATCCTGGCGGTAGAGTCGAGCATTCCTATCCTTGGAGATCTCCGAATGGTCCGGCTCGGCTTTCAATCAACCGCAGGTTTCCCGGCCGCGCGAAGCGTTCGCGCAGCTTTCGCGCTGTTTCTCGTTTGGAATCCGCTCGTAGCGCAGGATGCCCTCGCGGAGCCGGCAAACTGTCCGAGGCCGGCGATCGTTTCGCGTGCCGCCTGGTCTGCGGCGCCACCTGTTGGCGAACGTATGAGGTTGCAGGTTCCAAAATCAATCGTCATTCATCATACGGGCGTCGAGTCCCATCCGCACCTGCCGCTCGAAAAGAAACTCAGGGATCTGCAGCTATATTCACAGAGGCCCGGAAGAGAGAATGGCCGTCCCAAACGAGCGCTAGGGGATATGCCCTATCACTTCTTCATCGGTTACGACGGGCGAATTGGCGAGGGGCGGGGATTGGAATTCGCTGGCGATACCCGAACGAATTATAATCCGTCGGATAAAATTCAGATCGCTGTTGAAGGGGATTTCACCAACGAGCAACCGCAAGCCGAGCAGCTTAAGGCGTTGCAAGCATTGTTGTGCTGGTTGCGTGTAAAATACGCCATTGCGGATAATGACGTCAGGACCCATCGGGACCTGGCCGACACGAGCTGTCCCGGGAAGAACCTGCTGAGCACTTTGCCAGGAGTGAAGCGCCCCGGACAATAGGTCCGCGTTTACGGGTTTAAAGGCCTCCCTATGCAACTTTTTGGATGGATCTGTGGCCTTCCCAAATGTGCTGCACTGGCGACCCCTGGACTGGCGGGCAGCGTCGCGGCTGGCCGGTGTACCGGGCCGCAGTCCTTCACCGGAACTGAAATCTGCGTGTTCGGCACATGTTTCTGGAGACATCCCGGCAACGATGATTAGATTGAAACGCGGGTTTAGCCTTCGTGGCGGATCTTCGACCAATGGTCTGCTAGAAGAGTTGCGCAATTCGTGGCGTTGGGGAGGACGGGGCGTGGTTCAGGCTGGGTACGGCAGGACAGGTCGCGTTGTGGCCGGTGTACTGTTCTTCGTTCTATATTGCGCCGTTACGGTTGGCGCAGTCGCGGCGCCAGTTTGTAAAGCGCCCGACTCTGTTGCTTATTTCTCGGAACCGATCCCCGGCCTCGCCAAGGTTTTCAAATCAGATAAAATCATTCGCATTGTCGCGTTCGGTTCTTCGAGCACTTCAGGTGCCGGTGCGAGTGCGGCCGACAAGACCTATCCGGCGCGCTTGCAGGCGGGTCTCAACGCGCGCTTCAAGGGGCGGGTGTTCGAAGTCGTCAACCGGGGCCGGAGTGGGGAATTTGCAGCGCAGATGCTGGCCCGCCTCGAACGTGACGTGCTGGCGATGAATCCGGCACTCGTGATTTGGCAGACCGGAGTCAACGACGCCTTGCGCAAGGTCGATCCGGACGCGTTTCGACGCACGGTCGAAATGGGGCTGGCGCAAATGAACGCTCTTGGAATCGATGTCATATTGCTTGATCAGCAGTTCTTTCCAGGATCGGTCAAGGTGGCAGGCTACCAGAAATACCTGGACCTGATTCGCGATATCGGTGCCGCACATGGCGTGCCCGTTTTCAAGCGCTACAAACTCATGGCCCATCTTGTCGAAAGTGCGCAGTTCACCATCGATGAGTTGCTGGCCTCTGACCAGTTCCACTTGAACGACACGTCCTACGACTGCCTGGGGAACGTTCTCGCAGGAGCAATTTCCGCAAGCCTGCCGCATTGACAGGGGCGGGAGGCGCTGTGCTGCGGCGCGGCGGGCATCCTCACGAAGTTGTGGGGACCCTCACAAACTTGTCATGGGCAGTTGAGCAAATACGTGAGCTAGCCTGCTTCCCAACGAGGGACAGTTGCCGGAGAGGCGGGCATAGCCCGCGTTGTAGTCGACCGAGAATGAAGGACGTTATTATCATGAAACGTTTGCTCCTAGCGATGGCAGGATTCGCGGCTGGCCTCCTCGTATCTGGCGGTTTGAGCGGGCAGATTGCCATCGCTGCCGGTGCCAAGACAGTCGAGGTCAAGGGCGAGATCATCGATACCTGGTGCTATCTGTCGGGTGTCATGGGCGGGACGGATGCCGTCGTCGGGAGCGCGCATCACACCTGCGCGCTGTGGTGCGCTGCGGGCGGCATTCCGGTTGGAGTGCGGGCGGATGACGGCACCGTCTACATGGTCTTGAAGATCAAGGGCGAGGATCCGCTGGCGCTGAGCGATACGATCCTGGAATTGCAGAGCGACAGCATCGTTGCCAATGGCCAGCACTACGTGCGCGACGGCGTCAATTATCTCGTGGTAGCAAACGTCGTTTCAAACGATGGCATCACAAACCGCAATCACGAGGACTTCGGCGTCGTACCGGGCTTTGCAATTCCTGAAAAGAAATGATGGTGCGAAAATCATGAACATGAAACTGATTGTCGTGCTGCTGACCGCGGCTTCAAGTCTGGCTTTGACCACTGCTATCGTTGCTGCGGAGGACTTCTCAAAGGACAGCAAGGCCAACACCTTCGGTCTCAGCGGCGAACAAAAGGCGATGTTTTCGGGAAAGGTCGTCGATATTCTGTGCGAGCTCTCGGGGGACTGTCCTGTAAACTGCGGCGATGGAAACCGGAACCTCGGGATCGTGCGCGCCCCCGATAATGCGCTCGTGGTGGTTTCCAAGAATGCGCAATTCGAATTCAACGGCGCAGTCGACGATCTGCTGCCCTATTGCAACAAGAGCGTCGATGTCGACGGCCTGCTGATCGGCGAGGATCCGGGCGTCAAGGCGAAGGTCTACATGGTACAGTTCATCCGCCTGTCGGGCGAGACCGATTGGAACAAGGCCGAGCTTTGGACAAAGGCGTGGAAGAAGCGCAACACTGACGCCGCGGGCGAAGGACCCTGGTACCGCCGCGATCCTCGGGTCGCGAAGCAGATTGAAAAGGAAGGCTATCTAGGGAACGTCTGAACAGGTCGGTTTGAAGGCCGCAGGTGGGGTTATGCAGGTCGGTAGTGCTGCCGTTGCTCTTTCATCGGGCCAGAAAAGCCGCCATGGCGGCGGTATTTCCTTCATTCAGGCGCACCTCAGCTGTCGTCGCGCCAGAAACAGGTTGGCCAGCGCCAGCAGCGCGAACACCTGCGCACCGTTTTTGGCGATGCCGCGGTAGCGCACCTTGCGATAGCCGAACTGGCATT
>Ga0209347_1001589_pt1 | contig 35366 bp, 32 predicted proteins | sample AutmiccommuBRH23_FD_187382 | JGI IMG/M metagenome (GOLD analysis project Ga0209347, IMG submission 187382) | Deep subsurface microbial communities from Mt. Terri, Switzerland - Autotrophic microbial communities BRH/23 (SPAdes) (version 2) | ecosystem: Environmental > Aquatic > Deep subsurface >...
GTGCCCGAAGAAATTGTGACTGGATCCGCTTATTTGGTGCAAGTTCCCCATAGACTGACCGCCGCCATGTCATTGATTACACTCCCCCGCCTTACCGGGGCTCTCCTGCTCGTGCTGCTTACGGGCATCGCGAGCCCGAGTCTGGCTCAAACCAGCGCCTATGTCACCGACGATGTGGAGGTGACCCTGCGCACGGGCACCAGCACCCGCCATGGGATCGTGCGCATGCTCTCCACCGGCATCGAGGTGACGGTACTGGAAAGCGACAAGGAGTCCGGATACAGCCGCGTGCGCACCGGCAACGGCGCCGAGGGCTGGGTCCTGACCCGCTACCTGGTGGACCAGCCCCCGCCCAAGACCCGCATCGGCACCGTGGAGACCCGCTTGGCCGAGGCACGCGAGGAGACTCAGCGGTTACGCGAGGAGCTCGGCCAGTTGCGGGGCCAGCAGGGCGAATTGTCCCAGGACCGGGAACAGCTCGCCGAACAGAATGCCTCCCTGAAGCGGGAGTTGGAGGAGATTCGCCGAGTCGCCTCCGAGCACTTGGCCATCGCCGAGGACAACCAGCGCCTCAACCGAGAAATGGCGGAGATCCAGACCGAGAATATGAAGCTGCGCCAGGACTACGAAACCACCAAGGATCGTTCGCGTCGGGATTGGTTCGTGGTCGGCGCCATCGTGGTGATCGGCAGCATGCTGTTCGGCATTCTGCTGACGCGCATCCGCTGGCGCAAGCGCTCCAGCTGGGGCGATCTTTAAGAAAGGCCCGGCGCGCGAATCGCGCCGTCTCACCGATCCCCCCGCGCCTCCTTCTCCATCTGCTCCAGGCCGATGTGGCGCACATCCTTGCCACGCACCAGATAGATCAGGTACTCGCAGATGTTTCGGGCGTGGTCACCGATCCGCTCCAGGGCCCTGGCTGCCCACATGACGTCCAGTGAGCGGGCGATGGCCCGGGGATCCTCCATCATGTGCGTGAGCTGCTGGCGCATGATGCCCTCGTATTCGTGATCCACCGTGAGATCGCGGTGCGCCACCTTCACCGCGGCCTCAACGTCCATGCGGGCGAAGGCGTCCAATGCCGCGTGCACCATGTCCCGCGCGTGTCCACCCAGGCTCTGGATTTCGATGTACTGGTTCTTGGGCCGTTCCATCTCCGCCAGGTGCAGCCCCATACGCGCGACCTTCTCCGCCTGATCGCCGATACGCTCCAGATCGGTGATGGTCTTGATCACCGTGACGATCAGGCGCAGGTCGCTGGCGGCGGGCTGGCGGCGGGCGAGGACATGGGCGCACTCCTCGTCCAGGGCCACCTCCATGGCGTTGACCTTGTAGTCGTTGGTGATCACCGATTCGGCAAGCTCAGCATTGCCTTCGACCAGCGCGGTGACGGCGTCATTGATCTGCTTCTCCACCAAGCCGCCCATGGCGAGCACCCGCTTGCGGATGTCCTCCAACTCGGCGTTGAACTGATGGGAGATGTGATGGCCGAGCGAGTTCTTGTCCATGATCGTTCCTCCGCTACCCGAAACCAGACTGCAGGCACCGGGCCATCGCCTCGGCGCCATTTCCTCAACCATAGCGTCCGGTGATGTAATCCTCGGTCTGCTTTTTCCTCGGATTGGTGAACAGCGTATTGGTGTCGTCGTACTCGATAAGCTCGCCGAGGTACATGAATGCAGTATAGTCGGACACCCGCGCCGCCTGTTGCATGTTGTGGGTCACGATGGCGATGGTGTAGTTGCGCTTGAGATCGTATATGAGCTCTTCGATCTTGAGGGTGGAAATCGGGTCCAGCGCCGAGGCCGGCTCGTCCAGCAGCAGCACCTCCGGCTCCACTGCGATGGAGCGGGCAATGACCAGACGCTGCTGCTGGCCGCCGGACAGCCCGAGGGCCGATTCGCTCAAACGGTCCTTCACCTCGTCCCACAGGGCCGCTCCGCGCAAGGACTTCTCCACCGCCTCGTCGAGCACCCGTCGTCGCTTGACCCCCTGGATGCGCAGCCCGTAAGCGACGTTCTCGTAGATCGATTTGGGGAATGGGTTCGGCTTCTGGAACACCATGCCGACCCGCCGGCGCAGGTCGGCCACATTCACGCTCTTGGAGTAGATATCGCTCCCGTCCAGCAGCACCTGGCCCGCGACGCGGGTGTTGTCCACCAGGTCGTTCATACGATTGAAGCAACGCAGCAGCGTGGATTTGCCGCAACCGCTTGGGCCGATGAATGCCGTCACGCGGTTGCGCGGAATGTGCATGTTGATGGAGCGCAGCGCCTGCACCTCGCCGTAGTAAAGGTCGAGGGACTTGACCTCGATGGCCACCTCCTCATTCGCCATGCTCAGGCGTTCGCCACCGCGCTCGATTGAGTTGATATCGATGGCGTGGGTGCGTGTGTTCTCGTTCATGGCGCTCCTACTCGGGTTGGGCTCATTCATGGCCGGCACTCAGGGTCAGCCCGCTTCCAGGGAGCGGTACTTCTCCCGCAGGTGGTTGCGAATGGCGATCGCCGCCAGGTTGAGAACGATGATCACCAGCACCAGCAGCAGCGCCGTGGCGTAGACCAGAGGGCGCGCGGCCTCGACGTTGGGGCTCTGGAATCCCACATCGTAAATGTGAAAGCCGAGGTGCATGAACTTGCGGTCCAGATGCAGATAGGGATAGTTCCCATCCAGGGGCATGGCCGGCGCGAGCTTCACCACACCCACGAGCATCAGCGGTGCCACCTCTCCGGCGGCACGCGCCACGGCCAGTATGAGGCCGGTAATCATCGCCGGGCTGGCCATCGGGATCACCGTCCGCCAGAGGGTCTCCGCCTTCGTGGCACCCAATGCCAGACTCCCCTCGCGGATGGAGCGCGGGATTCGCGACAGGCCCTCCTCGGTGGACACGATCACCACTGGAAGGGTGAGGATCGCCAGCGTCAACGACGCCCACAGGATCCCCGGCGCGCCGAAGGTAGGTGCCGGCAGCGCCTCAGGATAAAACAGTTGATCGATGCTGCCTCCGAGGAAATAGACGAAGAAGCCGAACCCGAACACCCCATATACGATGGACGGCACGCCGGCCAGATTGTTCACGGCGATGCGGATGATGCGCACCAGCGCGCCCTGCCGAGCGTACTCCCGCAGGTACACCGCTGCGATCACGCCGAACGGCGTGACGATTACGGACATGATCAACACCATCATGACGGTGCCGAAGATGGCCGGGAAGATACCGCCCTCCGTGTTGGCTTCCCTGGGCTCCTCGCTGACGAACTCCCACAGCTTGGCGAAGTAGAACCCGAATTTGTCCAACAGCCCCATTTCGTTGGGGCGGAACACACGCACGACGTTTGCAAGCGGAACGTCCACGATGCTGCCGTTCTGAATCTCGGCACTGAAGCTGTCGCGCTGAATGCTCTGATACAGCTCACCGAGCTGCGCCTGCAATTGCTGATACTTCTCTTGCAGCTCCGCCCGCTCCGCATCGATCGCCTCCCAGGCGGCGGGATCGGTGACGTCGTTCAACTCCAGCCGGCGCTCGGCCAGGCGCAGCCGCTCCAGGCCGTAATTGATGGAGCCGATCTCGCTCTTCTCGATCCGCTCGATACGCCCCTGGATCGCGAGCACCCGCTCCAGCCGCTCGTCCAGAGCGTCGCGCGCCGCCTCGCCATCGGCCACTACCTGGCCATCTTCCTTCACCGCGCGCAGAAAGCCGTAGAAATCGCCCCACTCGCGCCGCTCCACCACCATCACATTCTTGGGCACGGAGCGCTCGCCAAGGAAGGCACCGACCACCAAACGGAAATCGCTGCCGTAAACGTCGCGGTTGCCCACCTTCAAAAGATAACGAATGGCCCGATCCTGGTCTGCCGGGATCTGGATGCCGGCGGCACGCAGGCGCGCGGCGGGCAACTCCTCGCGCTCGTGAATCTCACCAATGATCTGCTGCGCCTCGGCCCCGGGCGGTTGATAGTTCAGGGCCACCACCTCGTTCGGCCAGAAGTACACCATGCCGCGCATCGTGATGAGCGCGATGATGCCGACCACCATCAGAATACTGATGGTCACCGCGCCGGCGGTCATCCAGATCCAGGGAGATCCGCTCTTTAACCAATTGCGCATGTGACTCATCATCGGTTACAGGCTGCTGTACTTGCGCCGCAGCCGCTGGCGCACGATTTCCGCCAGGGTGTTGAAGAAGAACGTGAACAGGAACAGGACCAGACCCGCGAGGAACAGTACCCGATAATGGGTGCTGCCGACCTCGGACTCCGGCATCTCCACGGCGATGTTGGCCGACAGGGTGCGCATGCCTTCGAAGATGTTCATATCCATGATCGGGGTATTACCCGTGGCCATGAGCACGATCATGGTCTCCCCCACCGCGCGGCCGAGCCCGATCATCACGGCGGAAAAGATGCCGGGGCTTGCAGTCAGCAGCACCACCCGCCACATGGTCTGCCACGGGGTGGCGCCCAGGGCCAGGGAGCCGTTGCTCAGGTGCTTGGGCACGCCGAACACCGCATCCTCGGCGATGGAGAAGATGGTGGGGATCACGGCAAAGCCCATGGCCAAGCCCACCACGATGGAGTTGCGCTGGTCGAAGTCGATGCCCACCTCATTGGTGAGCCAGCCGCGCATGTTGCCGCCGAAGAAGGCCGCCTCCAGCATGGGGCTCGCTGCCAGGGATCCCCAGACGACCAGCACCACCGCCGGGATCAGCAGCGCCGCCTCCCAGCCGTCGGGCACTCCGGCGCGCACGCGCGTCGGCAGCCGCGACCAGGCGTATGCGAAGGCAATGATCGCCAGCGGCATCAGCAGCAGCATGCTGAAGATGCCCGGCAGATTGACCTCGATTAACGGCGCCAACCACAGGCCCGCCAGGAATCCGAGAATGACGGTGGGCAGCGCCTCCATGATCTCGATGGTCGGCTTGACCATCTGGCGCATTCGAGGCGACATGAAGTGTGCCGTGAACATGGCGCCCATGATCGCGATGGGCACCGCAAAGATCATGGCGTAGAACGCGGCCTTGAACGTCCCGAACGAGATCGGAGTGAGGGAGAACTTGGGTTCGAAGGTCTCGCTGGCGGCAGACGACTGCCAGATATACTTGGGCTCGTCATAGCCTTCGTACCAGACCTTGCCCCACAACGACGATATCGACACCTCCGGATGCCGATTCCGAACCTGGAGGACCGTGAGGGTGCCATCCGCGCCTTGGGCCAGGACGTGTTGGGGCCGCGGTCCCACGGCCAGGTGGGAGATGCTTCCTTCGGCGAGCTGCTCCAGCAGCACGTTCTGGTGAGCGGTGGCATGATAGATGCCGAGCGCACCACTGCGATCCGCGGCCAGAAACCCCTTGCGCGAGAATTCCGGCGCGATGCTCGCGATCGCTGCCTCCTGGGTCTGGAAGCGCCGCACCCGTTCGAGCGTATAGTTGCCGTCCTGGTCGCGCACGGGGAACCACTGGGCGATCTGCCCGGAGGAATCCCCCGCCAGCAGGGAAAAGCCTCCGGCCAGCATCTCCAGTGCGGTGAGTGTCTTGCCTTCGCCCAGCAGTTGCAGCCGCTGCACCACCTCGGGCGTGCTCGGGTTGGAGATGTCCACATAGGTCAGGTTGCCCTGAGGGCCGGCGACATAGAGCGTGCGCTGGGCGGGCGTGAGCAGCAGATAGCGTACGCCGTGCTGGGGGTAAGGCAGCGACACATTGCTGCGCTCCAGGGTCACCTCTTCGGTCAGGAAGTTGCTCTCCTTGGTCACCACCGACATCTCCAGGCGCCGGTCCTCGGTGGCGGCCACCACGGTGGTCTGCTCGGAGCCGCTCTGCACCGCCAGGTGAGTCAGGGCGCGCCCGTCGGGGTCCACCGCCACGGCGTCCTCGCCCAAGGGAAATTCGAGCTCGGGGCTGATCAGGCGCCCCTCTTCCGGGTAGGTCACTCTGTAGGCGTGGCGCACCAGCAGCGCCTGGCCGTTCGACAACCCGAACACCACCAGGCGCGTACGCGGCGCGGCGGCGGCGAAGCTGGTCACCTGCGCCCCGTCGGGCAACGGCAGCGCAGTCCGCTGCACCAGGGAGCCGTCGGCGATGCGGAAGAACAGCGCCTCGCCGTTCCGGGTAAAGCGCACGCCGATTTCACCCTGTTCCTCCATGGCCAGATAGACCGTCTGCTCCGGATCGCCGCCGGGCGCAGGGTACTGCGCGGCGCTGCGCATGGAGGCCGGCTCGAACAGCGGGATGACCACGTAGGCCAGGTAGAAGAAGATCAGCGTGATGGCGACGATGACACCCAGTCCGCCGACGGTGACTGCATGCCGGGCGGCGGCATCCTTGATCATCCGCCAGCGCCGGCGGCGCAGGAGGGTTCGCTCGGAGGGCAACGTGTGCGCGTCGGCGCCGTGGACCTGGGAGGATTCGGACATCGCGACAAGCTTAGGGAGCAACTATTACAGTTCTGTGACAGGCGCCCCGCAGCAACGCCTTCCCGGCGCCCCCAAACGGCGACGCCCCGGCCAAAGCGGGGCGTCGGGGCGTCTTTGGGTCGAGCACTTACTCGAGCTTCTTCAGCTCCTTGTCCGCGACCGACGCCGGCATCGGGATGTAGCCGTCTTTGACCACCACCTGCTGTCCGATCTTCGACAGCACCAGCTTGATGAACTCCCGCTCCAGGGGGGGCAGCGGCTTGTTGGGGGCCTTGTTCACGTAGACGTACAGGAATCGCGACAGCGGATACTTGCCCGCAATCGCATTCGCGCCCGTGGCGTCCACGTAATCCCCCCCCTCCTTCTTCGCCAACGGCACCGTCTTCACGCCGGTGGTCTTGTAGCCGATACCGGAATAGCCGATGGCATTCAGCGACGCGCCCACCGATTGGACCACGGAGGCCGAGCCCGGCTGTTCGTTGACGCTGTTCTTGTAGTCGCCGTCACACAGCGCCGCCTCCTTGAAATAGCCGTAAGTGCCGGAAACGGAATTGCGGCCATAGAGCTGTATGTCACGGCTGGCCCACGGACCGGAAAGGCCCAGGTCGCCCCAGCGCACGACGTTCTGCGGGTGACCACAGGCGCGGGTGGCCGAGAACACCGCATCCACCTCGGGAATGGTCATACCCTCGATGGGGTTATCCTTGTGGACGAACACCGCCAGGGCGTCGATCGCCACCCGAATCTCCGTGGGCTTGTAGCCAAACTTGCGCTCGAAGGCCTCCTTTTCACCGCTCTTCATCGCCCGGCTCATGGGTCCGAGATTGGACGTGCCCTCGGTCAGCGCCGGCGGCGCCGTCGAGGACCCGGCGGCCTGGATCTGAATATTCACGTTCGGGTACTGGCGCTTGAACTCCTCGGCCCAGAGCGTCATCAGATTCGCCAGGGTGTCGGAGCCGACACTGGAGATGTTGCCCGAGACGCCGCTGGCGCGCTGGTAGTCGGGTAACTTGGGGTCCACTTCGGCGGCGGCAGGCGCCGTCGCCAGACTGGCGGCAAGACCGGCTGCCATCATGAGATTGTTGCGAAGCATTGAACGTCTCCTGAAGATTCCTGGGGTAGTTGCTGGTCGGTTACGGGTCAGGGGCAACGAGGCGAAGTATGGAAGGGCGGTGTGACAGATTCATGAAGCGGCGGTGACCGTTCGATGACCCACCCGCGCGCGAACGCGGCTAGCTCAGTCGGAGGCGCCGGCGCGGGACTGGGCCGCCGGCAGGATCTGCTCGCGCGGGAAATGGCAGGCGAACGTACTGCCCTCCCCGGGGGTGCTGTCGATGCTCAAGCGGGCATCGTGGCGCATCAGCACGTGCTTGACGATGGCAAGTCCCAGCCCGGTGCCGCCGGCTTCCCGGGAGCGGCCGACGTCGACCCGGTAAAAACGCTCCGTCAGCCTGGGGATATGCTGGGTGGCAATGCCGATGCCCGTATCGTGGACCTCGAAGTGGGCGCCCTGTTCGTCGCTGTACCAGCGTACGTGGATGCGCCCGCCGGCCGGCGTGTAGCGCACAGCGTTGAAGATCAGGTTCGAGAATGCCGAGCGCAGCTCGCTGCGCGAGCCTAGCAGCCACAGGCCCTCCTCGGCTTCCAGGGCGAGGTCGTGACGGCCCCGCCCGAGCAGCTGCGCCTCCTCGCACACCTGGGCGAGAATCCCCGGCACGTCCACCTCGTGCTGCTCTCGCTGGGCGTCCTCGGTCTCCAGGCGGGACAGCAGCAGCAGATCGGTCACGATCTGCTCCATGCGCGCGGCCTGCTGCTGCACGGCGCCCAGGGATCGGTCCCAGCGCCGGGTGCATTCGTCGTCGGCGTCCTGCAGCGCCTCCACGTAGCCGCTGATCACCGTCAGCGGCGTGCGCAACTCATGGGAGACGTTGGCGATGAAATCCCGCCGCATCTGTTCCAACAGGAACAGCCGCGTCATATCCCGGGCGACTAAAAGACGCTGGTTGTTGCCGTAGGGGATGACGCGCACCGACAGCCGGATGCGCTCGTCCACGGGCGACGGCACGCCGACGGCGTCGGTGTAATCCTCCCGCTCCAGGTAAAGCAGCAGATCGGGATGGCGGACCAGGTTGGTGAACGGTTGCCCGACGTCCTGGGTCTGGCGCAGGCCGAACACCCGGCTGGCAGCCTCGTTCCACCATTCGATGAGCCCCTCCCGGTCGAGGACCACGGTGGCATCGGGCATGGCCGCGGTCGAGTCGCGGAAGCGGTTGAGCATGGCTGCAAGCTTCTTCTTGCGCTTGCGGTTGCGTCGCTGCATGCGTTGCAGGTGGTAGTAGATCTCGCCCCACACCCCCTGGATCTCGGGGACGGTGCGGCCCTTGTCTTGGAACCAGCGCTCCAGCCGGCGCAGGTTGGAAAGGTGATAGAAGAGATAGGCGCCCACGCCGACCAACAGCGCGAAGGTGACATGTCCGACGATCAGTCCTACCAGGATTGCGACGAACACCAGCCCAGCGAACCGCCAGAACTCGAGCAACCAAGGATTTGCCACCATTCACACCTGCGTGGAAAAACGATACCCGGCGCCGCGCACCGTCTGTATGAGTTTATCAGTTCCCTGCTCCGAGAGCGCCTTGCGCAGCCGCCGGATGTGCACGTCGACCGTGCGCTCCTCGATGTACACGTTCTGGCCCCACACCCGGTCCAGGAGCTGACTGCGGCTGTAGACCCGCTCCGGGTGGGCCATGAAGAAGTGCAGCAGCCGAAACTCCGTCGGACCCAGTTCCAGGGGGCCCCCGCGGGCCGTGACCCGATGGGAACCAGGATCCAGGGTCAGATCGCCCACGGCCAATACCTCCTCTGCGGTTTGGGGCTCAATGCGGCGCAGCACGGCATTGATGCGCGCCACCAGCTCCCGCGGCGAGAACGGCTTGGTGACGTAGTCGTCGGCGCCGATCTCGAGCCCGCGGATCTTGTCGTTCTCCTCGGTACGGGCGGTGAGCATGATGATGGGGATGCGCGCCGTAAGGTCGTCTTTCTTCAGGCGCCGGGCGACATCGATGCCGCTCAGGTCCGGCAGCATCCAGTCCAGCAGGATCAACGCCGGAGCGCGGTCCGCCACCCGCGCCAGCGCCTCGCGACCGTTGGCGGCCTCCTGGACCTCGAAGCCGGCCCGCTCCAGGGCGAACTGCACCATCTCCCGGATGGCGCCCTCATCATCGACAATCAGAATGCTCTTGTTGTCGCTCATAACGCTACTTTGAAGCGGCTCACGCGACGTTCATTAAACGGCTGACATGTTACAGTTCCGTGACCGGGTGCCGCCAATCGCTCACGGCACGCTCTTGCGGGCATCCAGTCGGCGGGCGAAGTCCTCGAGGATGAGGCGGTACAGGTCGCCCTTGAGCACCGCGTCCTCCACCCCCGCGTCGAGGTTGGGATTGTCGTTCACCTCGATGACGTACACGCCGTCGGCATTCTGTTTCATGTCCACGCCATACAGCCCGTCGCCGATCAGGTTGGCCGCTTTCAAGGCCGTTTCCACGACCTCCCGGGGCGCCTCGTCCACGGTCCAGGTGCGAAACGCCCCCTCGGTGAATCCGCCCTTGCTGTCGTACTGCACGATCTGCCAGTGGCGCTTGGACATGAAGTACTGGCTGGCGAAGATGGGCTGGCGGTTGAGAATGCCGATGCGCCAGTCGAATTCGGTGTAGAGGAACTCCTGGGCCAGGATCAGCTCGGAGTTCTTCAACAGCCGCTCGGCGATCTCCTGCATCTGCCGGCGGTCCTCCGCCTTGTAAACCCCCTGGGAGAAGGACCCGTCGGGCACTTTGATCACCATCGGATAGCCGATCGCCGCCTCCGCGGCGGCCAGGTCCTGGCGGGCGGCGATCACCGTGCGCGGGGCCGGTACCTTCTTGGCCCGCAGCAGCTCGGCCAGATACACCTTGTTGGTGCACTTGAGGATCGAGGTTGGATCGTCGATCACCACCATTCCCTCGCTCTCGGCCTTCTTGGCGAAGCGGTAGGTGTAGTGATTGATGCGAGTCGTATCGCGGATGAACAGTGCGTCATACTCCGCCAGGCGCGAATAGTCCCGCCGCTGGATCAGCTCGACCGCCAGCCCAAGCGCGCTGCCGGCCTTGATGAAGTTGTTCAGAGCCCGCTTGTCGGAGGGCGGCAGCGGATCGTCGGGATTGTGGAGAATGGCCAGGTCGTAGCGCGCCGGCGCCCGCATCCGGGGCGAACGCCAGCGCCGCTTGAGGTAGCCGTTCAGGGCCTCGACAAAGCATGCGCGCTGCTCCGGGCTCAGGCGCCGGACCGACAACGGCCGTATGCCCGTGATATGCCATTGGGCGCGGCGCTCGAACTCCACCCGCAACAGGGGGCAGGCGAAGGTCTCGAAGATCTGGCGGGCCAGCTCGCCGAGGGCCGGAACGCGGCAGTGGCCGAAGAACACGTCCAGCTCGAAGATATCGACAGTCCCGTCGCGGTGACGTCGGAAGCTCTTCTGCACCAGCTCGTCCAAGTTCACCGCATCCAGGCTGTACATGGACTTGCTGCTCAGATTCAGCATGGTTTTTACCGACGGGATGATGCGGTGTCCGCGCGCCTCGGCCAGCAGGGAGCAGTAGTAGGCCACGCTCAGGTAGCGGTAGCTGCGGCAGAGGTTGATCACCTGCACGTTGGGGAGGCGAAAGTACTCCTGGCCGGTGAGATAGCTGTCGGCATCGACCACGGGGCAGCCGACGTCCCCGAAATCCCAGTCGTCCACGTCCTCCACGAGAATGAGCTGCGCGGTCATCGCATCACGCCGCGGCGCGGCGCCTGATTCTGGGTCGGACGGCGGCTCACAATCACCGCAGCGCGCAGCCCCGAGCGGCCGTAGCGCGCCATGCGGTGAAAGTCCGCCAGCAGGATTGGCATGTTCATGCAGTCGGTCACGCTCTTGCCCTTCTCCCGGTCCACGTAGGGGTCATGGACGTAAACGAAGCGCTCGTCGAACCCCGTGACCACCACCCAATGGGGAAACTTTTCCTGATAGATGCGGTAGGAGCTGATCAGCACCACCGGGATTCCGCCCTCGTCGAAGCGATCACGCGTATCGGCCACACTCAGGCGCTGATAGTGCGTAGGGATCGGCAGCCGTGCGACCTGCTCGGAAAAGTCCTCCTGGGCGACCCGAATGACCTCCTTCTTCTCCTCGCTGCGAACCGAATCCACGAACAGCGCGCCCTCCTCGCTGATGTAGAGCTCCACGTCGAACCCTCGATGATAGGCGGACAGCGCCAGGCCGTAGGGACCGCATCCCCCGTGCCCGGAGGTCATGAACACAGTGGTCGATTCGCGCCAGATGCGGATCTCCAGCTTGCGGTCCAGCACCAGCTCGGGGCTCAAACCCCGCATCGCCATCATCAGGGCCGCCGGGCCGCAGGTGAACTCCAGGGTCTGCTCGTAATACGGCACCCGCACCAGTTCCGGGGACGGATGGGCGGCGAGGGATTTCTCGAAGCGCAGCGCCCCCATGTGGTCCTCGTAGTAGTCATCGTAGGTGCCGAAGGGGCGGTAGCCGAGGGATTTGAACAACCCAATCGACCCGCGGTTGTCTCGGCGCACCTCCAGGCGCATGTACGCCCGATCCGCCTCCAGGGCAGCCGCCTCCAGCGCCTGCACCAGTGCACGGGCGACGCCTCGCCCCCGCAGGGCGGGGTCCACGGCAATGGAGTAGAGGCGGGCCAGGGAGGTGCCTGCATTGAACAGCGCCATGGCGTAGGCGCGCACCGCACCGCCCTCCTCGTAGACCAGCGTCGCGGCATTGGCTTTGGTGAGGAGGTAACGAAAGCTGCGCCGGGACAGGCGGTCGGTGTCGAAGCAGCGGTTTTCAAGCTCGAGCAGTGTCTCGAGGTCGCGAACCGAGGCGGCACGGATCAAGGTGGCGGTTCCGAGGTTTCAGTGTGGGCGCATTCCCACGGCGGCGCCCAATCTACCATGCCGCCCGCCGCCCAGCCATGCGTGCGTGGGGGTTTTCAGGGGGACTCGGAGCCCTCCACGAGGTGCGCCAGAATCAGGCCGTAGAAGCGCTCCCCCGCAGCACCCGAATAGTGCCACCCCAGGTGGGCGCCGCAACCGACACACACTGCCACCCGCCAGTGAAATCCCGGAAACCAGCTCCAGCGGGCGGTGGCGGCGCCGACCTCCCGGCAGCCCGGCGCCTGGGCGAAGCAACCGATGCGGAATACGATCCCGTCGGGATTGGCGAACACGTGGGCGTGACGTCCGAGGCGTTGCACCCGCGCCCCGCTGTCGGTCACCCGCGCGCGGCAGTGGACGCAATACAGGTGCCGGCGCTGCGGCACGGCGGTGGTGGTCTCGTCCGCGGCGCGTACCCTGTCAGGCGCCGCCTCACCCGTGTCCCGCAACCGCAGCCCGGCGCGAATCGACGCGGCCATAGTGAGGGTCCACATGCCAACACCGTAGCACAGCGCTGGCGCTTGCCGGCCGCTGCGCGGCGCGGGAGAATCCGCCCATGAGCGCACCGCTGCCTTCCCTGCTGCAGATGACCCGCGAATTGATCGCCCTGCCGTCCATGAGCAGCGTCAACCCGGCCTTCGACACCGATAACCGGGCGGTCATCGACCGCCTCGCCGACTGGCTGCAGACCCTCGGCTTCGCGGTGGAGGTGATGCCGCTGCCCCGATGGCCCGGCAAGGCCAATCTGATCGCCACCCTGGGGCGCGGACCGGGGGGACTGGTGCTGGCGGGTCACACCGACACGGTGCCCTACGACGAGCACCGCTGGAATCACGATCCGTTTCGGTTGACGGAGCAGGATCAGCGCCTCTACGGCCTCGGCACGGCGGACATGAAAGCCTTTCTCGCGCTGGCCATCGAAGCGGCCCGGGAGCTTCGCGCCGAGCAGCTCAGCGCCCCGCTCATCATCCTCGCCACCGCCGACGAGGAGAGCTCCATGGACGGCGCAAAGGAGCTGGTCGCCCAGGACCGCCCGCGGGGCCGATTCGCGGTAGTCGGCGAGCCCACGGGGCTGCGCCCCATCCGCATGCACAAGGGCATCCTCATGGAGGCCATCCGCGTGTACGGCCGTTCCGGCCATTCCAGCGACCCGTCCCTCGGCCTCAGCGCACTGGAGGGGATGCACCGGGTGATGGGTGCGCTGCTCGCCTGGCGCGCCGAGCTGCAGGCGCGCCACGTACAGCCTACGTTCGCAATCCCGGTTCCCACCATGAACCTGGGCCACATCCACGGCGGCGACAATCCCAATCGCATCTGCGCCGAATGCGAACTGCACATCGACCTGCGGCCCCTGCCTGGAATGGGCCTGGCGGACCTGCGCCAGGAAATGGATGCGCGCCTGCGGAGCGCTCTCGCCGACACCGGCCTGCGGCTGGAGATCGCGCCCTTGTTCGAAGGGATTCCGGCATTCGAAACCGAGGCGGACAGCGAACTGGTGCGCGCCGTCGAACGACTGACGGGCCAGGACGCGGGCGCCGTGGCCTTCGGCACCGAGGCACCCTACTTCCGGCGTCTGGGCATGGAGACCGTAGTGCTCGGCCCCGGCGATATCGCCCAGGCGCATCAGCCCGACGAGTACCTGGCCCTTGACCGGTTGCAGCCCACGGTAGATCTGCTGCGCGGCTTGATCCGCCACTTCTGCATGGACCCCGGTTAGCCGGGCAGCACGCCGCGCTGCACAGCCGCGCTTCGGCGCCGCCTGTTCCCGATGCCTTGCGTGAGCCGCCGCCGGCGGGTGCTGCTTGGCGGCCGCCTTCGTTGTATAGTTTTGTCATTCCTTCCGAGTCGAACGCTGTGCCCACCAAAAACAACAACCATTCCGGATTCGTCGACTGGTTCCGCGGCTCCTCCACCTACATCCACGCCCACCGGGGCCGTACCTTCGTGATCATGTTCGGCGGCGAGGCGGTGGCCGACCCCGGTTTCGCCAACATCGTCCACGATCTGGCGATCCTCAACAGCCTGGGTGTGCGCCTCGTGCTGGTGCACGGGGCACGGCCGCAGATCGAGGAGCGCCTGCGGGCCCGGGGCGCCGCCCTCGAGTACGTCCATGGTCTGCGGGTGACCAGCGACGAGGCTCTGGTATGCGTCAAGGAGGCGGCGGGGACCGTTCGGGTGGAGATCGAGGCGCTGCTGTCCATGGGGTTGGCGCGCACGCCCATGTCCGGGGCGCGCCTGCGAGCGGCGTCGGGCAATTTCGTGACCGCGCGCCCGTTGGGAGTGCGCGAGGGCGTGGACTATTGCCACACGGGAGAAGTGCGGCGCATCGATCGCGACGGCATCGGCCGGCGCCTGGACGCCGGCGACATGGTGCTGCTCTCACCCCTGGGCTACTCGCCCACCGGCGAGGTGTTCAACCTCAGCGCCGAGGAAGTGGCGACTGCCGCGGCCACCGCCCTGGGAGCCGACAAGCTGCTGTTCCTGGTGGAGGGTGCCGGGGTGGTGGACGGCCGCCGGCGCCTGATCCACCAGCTCAGTCCCGATGAAGCCGACCGACTGCTGTCGGGCAAGCGCCGCCTGCCGGAGGAGATCGCCAGCCATCTGGCCGCCGCCGCCCGCGCCTGCCGCAACGGCGTGCACCGCGCCCATCTGATCGACCGGCGCGCCGACGGTGCCCTGCTGCTCGAGCTGTTCACCCGAGACGGCATCGGCACCATGGTCACCGCCCACCGCTACGAGCAGATGCGCCGCGCGACCATTGAGGACGTGGGCGGGGTCCTGGAGCTGATCGCGCCCCTGGAGGCGGACGGCGTCCTGGTGCGCCGGTCCCGGGAACTGCTGGAAATGGAGATCGACCATTTCACGGTGATCGAGCGCGACGGCATGGTGATCGGCTGCGCCGCCCTCTACCCGTTCCCCGACGAGAAAGTGGGCGAGCTCGCCTGCATGGCCGTGCACCCGGAGTATCGCGGCGGCGGCCGGGGCGACCTGCTGCTCGGGCATGTCGAGAATCTCGCCCGGGGCATGGGGATCGAGCAGCTGTTCGTGCTCACCACCCGCACCGCCCATTGGTTCCGTGAGCGGGGCTTCGCCAATGCCGACCTGGCCCGCCTGCCGGTGCGCCGCCGCACGCTGTACAACTATCAGCGCAACTCAAAAGTCTTCGTCAAGGCGGTTGCCTGAACGGTGGGCGAGTGGGACCCGCGGCGCCGCGGGTCGCACTCGCAGTTCGCAGTGTACGATTTGCAGTGGGCAGGCAACCCGGGCGCGACGCGCTCTTGCCCACCGGCCGGTTGCGAGCAACTCGTGATCTGACGCCGCCCAGTGCAATCGCGGCGTTGACGCGGCGCAAGTGCACGGGCCCCGGTTTTCCTGTCCACTGCAAACTGCAACCTGTCCCCTTCGCGCTGCTAAGCCGCGAACCCGCAAGGACTTTTGCAGGTGATGGTATTTGGATTGATTCTTTCGCAATCAGGTAGTTGCTCGTGCCTGAGGGACCGGCTACAGTCAACGGGCGGAGCGCGCCGCGGATGCGAGGGCAAGCCGATGGACAAGAAATTCCATCTGCTGGAAATCTACGATGCCGACGGGTACGAGGGGCCGAACCCCCTCAAGGTCACCGGCCTGTATACGGTGCACGGGCCGGAGAACTGTGATTACTACATCGTCGAACCCGTCGCCCCGGTAAACGGGAACTCCGGCACCCCCATCCGCCAGTTGGCCCTGCGCACCCATTACGACGCCGATCGCATTCAGCGGGCGGTGGACAGCACCTGCACCGTGGGCATCACCCTGGCCCGGGACGGCTGCAGCTACGCCCCGGATCAACGCTACGGGTTCTCGGATTTCTGCTTCTGGAAGGTGGGCAAGATCCAGCCCTGCAACGGCAGTTGCTGACGCACTAACGCTTGAGCGCCAGGGTCAGCCCGTCTGCCAGCGGCAGCATGCTCAACCAGATCCGCTCGTCCTCGCGCAGTCGGGCATTGAACGCCCGCAGTGCCCGGGTGTCTTCGTCCTCATCGCCGGGGTCCGCCACCCGTCCCGACCACAGCACGTTGTCCACCACCAGCAGACCTCCGGGACGCAGCAGTTCCAGTCCGCGCTCGTAGTAGCCGGCGTATCCGGTCTTGTCGGCGTCGATGAACATGAAATCGAAGCTGCCCGCCGCCCCCTGCGCGAGCACCGCATCCAGGGTGTCCGCCGCCGGGGCCAGGCGCAGGTCGATCCGCCCCGCAAGGCCCGCCTCTCGCCAGTAACGCTGCGCGATCCCGGTCCAGCCCTCGTCCACGTCACAGGCCAGCAGATAGCCGTCGGCGGGCAGCGCTGCGGCGATGCAGATACTGCTGTAGCCGGTGAACACGCCCACCTCGATGGCCCGCTGCGCGCCCATGAGCCGCACCAGCAACGCCATGAACTGACCTTGCTCCGGCGCGATCTGCATGCGCGCCAGGGGATCGCGAGCGGTCTCGTCCCGCAGCCGGCGCAGTAGCGGCGCTTCGCGCAGTGAAGCGCCCAGCAGATAGCGCTGCAGGGTCTCGTCCATTTGCACGGTCTTTGCGGTCATGGGTCCTCGCCTGCGGTCATCCGGGGTACTATCGTGCGAGTGTGGGCGCCCAAGTGTGTGCCTGCAACACGGCCCGAACAGGCGGCTCCTCGACTCCGAGCGTTCATGTCCCAGATCCAAACGCCCTCGCCGACCTGCCTGCGGGTACTGCAGTTCACTGATCTGCACCTGTTGGAGGGCCAGGAGCGCCGACTCGCGGGCGTGGACACCGCTGAGTCCTTTCGCGCCTGTGTGGCGCTGGCCCGTCGGCACCATTGGCCGGCCGACCTGGTGCTGCTCACCGGTGACCTGGCCCACGAACCCGAACCGGCGGCCTACGTCCGCCTGCACGCGCTGCTCGAGGAGCTGCAAGGCCCGGTGTACGCCCTCCCGGGCAACCATGACGACGGGGGGCTGTTGCGGGGGATGAGCCACGCCGGCGAGCCCCTGGTGCGGCACCATGCCATCAGGGGTGCGTGGCAATTCGTGTTCCTGGACAGTACGGTGCCGGGCAGCGACGGCGGCCACCTGGCGGCGGCCGAGTTGGACCACCTCCAGGACTGCCTCACAGGGCATCCGCAGCATTTCACCCTGGTGTGCCTGCACCATTCCCCCGTCGCCCTCCAAAGCGCGTGGCTCGACAGCATGCGCATCGACAACGCCGCAGCCCTCTTCCAGCGCCTGGACGCTCATCCCCGCCCGGGCGGCGTGCTGTGGGGCCACGTGCACCAGGAACACGATTCCACCTACCACGGTTGGCGGCTGCTGGCGGCTCCGAGCACGTGTATTCAGTTCGCGCCTGGAAGCCAGGCGTTTGGCCTCGACCCGCGACCGCCGGGATACCGCTGGCTGCAGTTGCACGACGACGGGGCGATCGAAACCGGCGTGCGGCGCCTAGCCGCCCTCCCGCCGGGCTTCGATCCCGACGCACCCGGATACTGAGGCCTTGAGCGTGGATCCCCGCGACGATCTCATCCGCCATTACCGCTGGCTGCGGCAATACGGGATCAACGACTCTCACAGTGGCAACGTCTCGGTGCGGGACGGGACCCGGATATGGATCACCCCCAGCGGCGCCTGCGCCGACCTGCTGGAGCCGGGCGATCTGGTCCGCGTGGAGCTGAATCGCGCACAGGATGAGGCCCCCCCGCCGGGCGCCTCCCTCGACACTCCGCTGCACCTGGCCGTCTACCGCCGCAGCCCCGGGGCGGGGGCGGTCATCCACAGCCACGGCGCCCATACGGTGGCCATGACCCTGGACGGGCACGACTTTGCGCCGCCGGACTTCGAGGGGCAGCTGTATTTCCCGCGGGTTCCGGTGCTGCGGATCGCTTACGAGCGCTATCTGCAGGACAGTCCGGCGCAGATCGCCGACGTCTTGGCCCGGTTCCCGATCGCCGTCGTCCGGGGCCACGGGGTGTATGCGGCCGGGGCGGACCTCAATCGGGCCTACAAGTGGACCTGCTCCCTGGAACTGTCCGCGCGCACCGCCTGGCTGGCGCGCCTGGCGGGCACCCTGCCGGACTGAGCCGACGGGCGGCGGCCTCAGTCGCTGGCGCTGCGGAACAGCCGCCGGTTCACCTCCAGTTCGTAGAGGCGGCGCTCGGCATCCACCAGATGCTGCCCCCAATGCCAGAGAAAACCGCTGCACCAGATGCGCGCGGCCGCGTCCGGATGACCCGGGCTGAAGGCGTCCAGGCCGCGGCGCAGCTCGAAATAGATGTCGGCGATATCATCGGCGAGGCTGTCGCTGGCGACGCCCGCATCGGCGATGTCACGCTCACGCAGCAAATCGCGCAGGCGGGAGAACAGCTCGAAGCGCCGATCGTACTCGGCCGCGGACAACGGCGGACAGGTGGCAGACTCCGAGGAGGATTGCAGCAGGATCACCGCCGCGTGGATGCGCGGTAACAGACACGAAACCTGTTCGAGCCAATCCTGGGAGGGACGATCGAGATGTTCGACCAGGCCGCAGTACTCCGTGGCCGCCGCGGCCAGATCCCCTACCCGGAGCGCTGCCTCTACCATGAACGCTGCCCAGTGGAATCGCAAAGGAGCCTTGCTTCAGTCTAGCCGAAGGTGCGGCGGGCGTGCAGGCGGGCCTCGCACTCAGTCTTCCAGGAGCTCGAAGTCCTCCTTGCCGGCGCCGCACTCGGGGCAGGTCCAGTTTATGGGCAGGTCGTCCCAGCGGGTGCCCGGCGCGATGTCATGCTCCGGCAACCCCTCCGCCTCGTCGTAGATGAACCCGCAGATGACGCACATGTACCGCTTCATGGGCCGATGGTCCTCGCATGGCGCAGCGCACAGGAAGGCGCGATTATCCCATGGCGTCACCGCATGACCAACAGGTTGAGGTGGTAGAATCGCCCTCCCGCCCGCGGAATCGATACGGCTCGCGCCCGGCAGGGCTTGCCAGGACCAGGGACTGCTCATGACGCCACCCCGCACGGCCCCCGCCGTCATGGTATTCGCCGGATTGGACCCCACCGGCGGTGCCGGACTGCAGGCCGACATCGAAGCCATCGCCAGCCACGGCTGTCACGCCTGTCCGGTGCTCACCGCCGTGGCGGTGCAGAACACTCGCGACGTGCGGCAGGTGATCGCCCTGGACGGCGAGGTGGTGGATACCCAGGCGCGGACGGTTCTCGCCGATGTCCCCATCGCGGCGTTCAAGATCGGGTTGCTGGGGAGCGTGGAGGCGCTCGAGGTCGTGGTCGGCATCCTGCGCGCCCACCCCACCGCTCCGGTGGTGTTCGATCCGGTGCTGCGCGCCGGCGGCGGTACCCCGCTGGCCGACGCCCAGATGGTGCGAGCCATGGAGGCGCTGCTGCCCCTCACCACCGTGCTGACGCCCAACGCAGCAGAAGCCCGCGCACTGGTCCCGCACGCCGCCGGCGTGGACGCCTGCGGTCTTGCCTTGCTCCGGCAGGGCAGCGAGTTCGTGCTGATCACCGGCGCGGACGAAGCCACTCCCGAGGTGACCAACACGCTCTACGGCCAGGGGCGAGTGGTGGAGCGCTTCGCCTGGGCGCGCCTGGAGGGCAAGTTCCACGGCTCCGGCTGCACCCTGGCCTCAAGCATCGCCGGTCTCCTGGCCCAGGGTGACGAGCCGGCCGGCGCCATCCTCGAGGCCCAGGAATACACCTGGGAGGCGCTGCGCCGCGGCTACCGCATCGGCGCGGGGCAGTGGATCCCCAACCGCCTGTTCTGGGCCCGGCGCGATGATTGATCCCGACCGGCGCCGTCTCGGGCTGCAGGGGCTGTACGTGCTCACCGATGCGCGCCTGGGTCATGGGGCGGTGCTGCTGGAGGCCGTGGCCGCCGCGATCGCCGGCGGCGCCCGACTGGTGCAGTACCGGGACAAGAGCGACGATCCGGGACGTCGGCGAAAGGAGGCGGGCGATCTGGCGGACTTGTGCCGGAGCCAAGGCGTGACGTTCCTGATCAACGACGATCTGGCGCTGGTCGAATACAGCGGGGCGGACGGCGTGCATCTGGGGCGAGACGATCTGCCCGTCGCCGAGGCCCGGGCACGGCTCGGTCCGCGGGCCGTGATCGGCGCATCCTGCTACGGCGACCTGGCGTTGGCCCGGGAGGCCTGTGGCGCCGGCGCCGACTACGTCGCCTTCGGAGCCTTCCATCCCTCGGCGGTGAAACCCGACGCCGGACGCGCCGACCCAAGACTGCTGAGCCGCGCGCGTGCCGAGATCCCGCACCCCATCGCTGCCATCGGGGGGATTACGCCGGAAAACGGCGCGGCGCTGATCGAAGCCGGCGCCGATATGCTGGCGGTCATCACGGGTGTCTTCGGTGCTGCCGATCCTCGCGCGGCCGCGAGCCGGTACGCGAGATTGTTCAATGAAGGAAGTCGCGAGGGCTAGGCGCTAGTGACCAGGAACCCTCCAAGGACGTGCGTTTGCCTAGCGACTAGCTCCTAGCTACTCGCCACTTGCTTGATAGACTACAGACCTCCGAGAATCGCACCCGCAGGTCGAGACCGATGCCCCACAGCCACGAACTATTCACCCAAGCCCAGATCCACATTCCTGGCGGCGTCAACTCGCCGGTACGCGCCTTCCGAGGCGTCGGCGGCGAGCCGCTGTTCATCCAGCGGGCTGAGGGCCCGTATCTGTACTCGGAAAGCGGCGAGCGTTACATCGACTACGTGGGTTCCTGGGGGCCCATGATTTTGGGCCACGCCCACCCGGAAGTGGTGCGCGTAGTCCAGGAGACCGCCGCTCGGGGGCTGAGCTTCGGCGCACCGACGGTACTGGAGACGCGCATGGCCGACAAGGTGTGCGGGCTGGTGCCGTCCATGGATCTCGTGCGCATGGTCAACTCCGGCACCGAGGCCACCATGAGCGCCATTCGGCTGGCTCGCGGCTTCACCGGGCGGGACAAGATCGTGAAGTTCGAGGGCTGCTATCACGGCCATGCGGACTCGCTGCTGGTGAAGGCCGGCTCCGGCGCCCTGACCTTGGGTGTGCCCACCTCCCCCGGCGTGCCGGTGGCCCTGGCCGAGCACACCATCACCGTGGACTACAACGATCTGGAACAGGTGGAGGAGGTGTTCGCTCACGTCGGGCACCAGGTGGCGGCCGTCATCGTCGAGCCGGTGGCCGGCAACATGAACTGCGTACTGCCGGTGCCCGGCTTCCTGGAGGGCCTGCGCGCGCTGTGCGACCAGTACGGCGCGCTGCTCATTTTCGACGAAGTGATGACCGGCTTTCGCGTCGCCTTGGGCGGCGCCCAGGCCCTCTACGGCGTGCGTCCGGACTTGACCACCCTGGGCAAGGTGATCGGCGGCGGAATGCCGGTGGGCGCCTTCGGCGGCCGGCGGGCGATCATGGAACAGCTCGCGCCGGTGGGCCCGGTGTACCAGGCCGGCACTCTGTCGGGCAATCCGGTGGCCATGGCGGCAGGCCTGAAAACCCTTGAGCTCATCAGCGCCGCCGGGTTCCACGATGCGCTGGCGGCCAAGACCGCGCGGCTCACGGAGGGCGTGCTCGAGGCCGCCCGCTCCACAGGCATCCCCATGACCGCCAACCGGGTGGGGGGCATGTTCGGGCTGTTCTTCACCGACGACGACCCGGTCAGCAACTTCGCCCAGGTGAGCAGCTGCAACCTGGAGCGCTTCAAGCTGTTCTTCCATGGCATGCTGAACGAGGGCGTGTATCTGGCCCCCTCGGCGTTCGAGGCGGGCTTCATTTCCGCGGCCCACGCGGATGAGGATATCCAGGCGACCGCGGATGCAGCCCGCAGGGTCCTCGCCGGCATGTAACCGTCCCAGGGGCAGCAAGGACCGGCAGGTGCTGTGTCCCCGACCACCGCCCGCCGCGGCGTGTGTCGGGCTGGAACGGCTTCCGCCGAAGCGGCGCGCATGGAACAACAGTTAAAAGAATCGCACCGATGGACGTCATCCATCTAGGCATCACCCTCGGGCTCAGGAGGCGCGGCCGGCAGGCCCGCCGACCGCCATGGACAGCCTGAGCCTGGACAGCGTCCTGAGCTGGATCAGCACCTGGACCAGCCAGAATCCCGGCACCACCGGCCTGGTGATCTTCGCCACGGCAGCCCTGGAATCCCTGTTCCTGGTGGGCGTGGTGGTCCCCGGGGCCCTGGTGATGGTGAGTGCCGGGGCGCTGGTGGCATTCGATCTGCTACCCCTGTGGCCCACCTTGGCCTGGGCCGCTGCGGGCGCCGCGGTCGGCGACGGATTCAGCTTCTGGATCGGCCGTCACTTCCGCGATCGCCTCCGGCGACTGCGCCGCAGTGCCGCGCTGCTGGAACGTGGCGAGGCATTCTTTCACCGCCATGGCGGCAAAAGCGTGCTGCTGGGCCGGTTCGTGGGACCCATCCGAGCGGTGATCCCGACGGTGGCCGGTGCGATGGGGATGTCGCCGTTGCGCTTCGCTGCCGTCAACGTGCTTTCCGCCCTGCTCTGGGCACCCGCCTACATCCTGCCCGGCGTGGCGTTCGGCGCCTCTCTGGAACTGGCCTCGGAGGTGGCGGTGCGGCTGGTGATCATGCTGCTGGTGCTGCTGCTGGTCGTGGCCGTGACCATCTGGATCGTGCGGCGGGCATTCCGCTTCCTGGCTCCCAGGGCGGATCAGCTGGCGCAGCGGTTCCTCGGCTGGAGCGCCCGGCACCCGCGTCTCGGGCCCCTGGGCGCCGCCTTGGTGGACCCGCGCCATCCCGAATCCCCGGCGCTGCTGGTCTTCGCGCTGCTGCTCACGATCGCGGGTGTCGGATTTGCGCTGCTGCTTGGGCAGGTGCTGGAGACACCGGCCGCCCTGCGCCTGGACGAGCCGGTGCACGACCTGCTGCAGAGCCTGCGCACCCCATGGATGGACGATTTGATGGTCGCCGCCACCATGCTGGCGGACGCCTGGTTCTATGTTCCGTACAGCGTGCTTATCCTGGCACTGCTGCTGCTGGAGCGAAATCCTGCCGCCGCGCTGCATTGGCTTGCGGCCGTGGGCATCCCGGTGGCGATGAGTCGGGCGATCAAGTTCCTCGTCGCCACGCCGCGCCCGGAAGAGGTCTTCAGTGGCATCCTGGAGTACGGCTTCCCCAGCGCGCATGCGACGGTCGCCGCCGCCATGTTCGGTTTCCTGGCGGTGCTGATCGCCCGGGAACTGCGTCCTGCGGCCCGACTGCCCACCTACTCCGCCGCCGGCGCGCTGATCGTACTGATCGCCACATCCCGTATGTACCTGGGTGTGCACTGGCTGTCCGATTCCATGGGTGGGCTGACCCTGGGGCTCGCGTGGGCGGCGCTGCTCGGCATCGCCTACCGCCGCCACCACTCGCCGCCGCTCCATGGTCGACGCCTGGTGATCGTCAGCGTCCTCGGGCTGCTCGCCGTCGGCGCCCTGCACATGGCGCTGCACTTTGCCGAAGAACGGGAGAGGTATCGCGTCGCGCCGCCGGTCCGCGTCCTCGCCGGTTGGTGGGACGGCGGCTGGCGCGAGCTGCCGGTGTTCCGCGACGACCTGGTGGCCGCCAAGCCCAATCCCTTCAACCTGCAGTGGGCCGGCGACCTCGTGGTCCTGCAGGAACACCTGCAGGAGCGTGGCTGGGAGGCTCCCGTGGGCGGCGCCCGCCGGAGCCTGTATTGGCTGTCGCCGGCGGCCAGCCTGGAACAGGTCCCAGTGCTGCCCCAGGTGCACGACGGGCGGCACCAGGCGCTGTTGCTACGCCGCCCGGGCGCCGAGCCGGGAACGCAGTACGTGCTGCGCCTATGGCCGGCCAACGTCAGGCTGCGGCCGGGGGCCGTCCCCCTGTGGCTGGGGACGGTGTCGCTGCAGTCGCTGCGCACCCGGCTGGGCCTGTTCCGCTATGCGGTGACCACGGACGAATTCGACCGCCCGTTGGCCGCCCTGGCGGCGGATCTGCGATCCCTCCCGAGTCGCACGGTGCAGCGCGACACCGGCGCCGCGGGCTGGAACGGCGAAACGCTTCTGGCGCAGCCGCAGCGGGCGCCGGGCGGCTCAACCGAGCTCCAGCCCCGAGAGCAGCGCTAGCAGGCGCTCCAGGCGCTCCAGGGGATCGTCCATCTCCAGCAGGGCCTGCTTGCGGCCGTTCTCCAGGGGCAGCAACTCGGACAGGCGGCAGCCGACCCAGTCCGCATCGCCGAAGCGGCGCGGTACGTCGGCGTACAGGTGCCCGGCCTGGTCCAGCAGCCGACGCAGCAGGTCGGCCAGGGGCAGGTGGCGATTGGGCAGCGCCAGGTGCGCCGCCTCGGGCCACAGCTCGACGCGGGCCACCGTGAGCTGGTTGGGCTGCACCTCGGTGGAGAGAATGCGAAACCGGGCCTCGCCCCGGCTGCTCACCCCCAGCAGCCCATCATGGCGCTGGTGCCAGTCGACGATGCGCGCCACGGTGCCGACCTCGTGGGTGAGTGCCACCTCACCCACCTCCCGCCCATGACGGATGAGCGCCACACCGAAGCCGGTGTCGGTACGCAGGCAGCGGCTGACCATCTCCAGGTAGCGGGGTTCGAAGATACGCAGCGGCAGGGGCCCGCCCGGGAACAGCACCGTGTGCAGGGGGAACAGGGGCAGGTGCTGAATGTCCACGTGCCGGCCGCTGCCTGACTAGGCGGGATCGGGTTCGCCCCACGGCGACAGCAACCCATGGGCGACGCCGATGTGATCCAGGATGCGGGCCACCACGAAGTCCACCAGGTCTTCCACGCTGCGGGGCTCGTGATAGAAGCCGGGATTCGGCGGCAGTATCACCGCGCCGGCTTCTGCCAGGCGCAGCATGTTGCGCAGGTGAATGGTCGACAGCGGTGTCTCCCGCGGCACCAGCACCAGAGTGCGCCGCTCCTTGAGTACCACGTCGGCGGCGCGGTGGATCAGATTGTCACTGGTACCGGCGGCGATGGCCGCCAGGGTCCCGGTGGTGCAGGGGCACACCACCATGGCCCGCGGCGCGGCGCTGCCCGAGGCCACCGGTGCGGTCCACTGATCGCGGCCGAACACCCGCAACTGGCCTTCGGCGGCGCCGAAGCGCGCGAGGAAGAAGCGCTCCATCTCCTTGGTCCGCCCGGGCAGGGACAGGTCGGTCTCCATGCCGATCACCACCTGGGCCGGCTGCGACAGCATCAGGAACACCCGCTCGCCGGCCTCCAGCAGACACTCCAGCAGGCGCAGGCCGTAGGCGGCGCCGGAGGCACCGGTCATGGCGAGGGCCACGGCGTCGCGGGCGCTCATGCCGACAGCCCCGCGGCGTCCGTCCCGGCGCGTTCGCCCAGGGCGCGCAGCAGCCGCCGGTGGATGTCATCGAAGCCACCATTGCTCATCACCAACACGTGGGCACCGGCCGGGGCCGACGCAGCCACCCGCCCGACGATGTCCGCCACGGAGTCCAACACCTTCAGTCTCGGTCCCAGGGGGGCCAGAGCGGCCTCCACGTCCCAGGACAGATTCAGTGGCCGCAGCACGACCACTGCATCGGCCTGCTCGAGGGCGGCGGCCAGCCGGTCGCCGTGCACGCCCATGCGCATGGTGTTGGAGCGAGGCTCCAGCACCGCGACGATGGGCGCCGCCCCCACGCGGGCGCGCAGCCCGTCAAGAGTCAGTGCGATGGCGGTTGGATGGTGGGCGAAGTCGTCGTACACCCGCACGCCGGCGGCTTCGCCGCGCAGCTCAAGGCGGCGCTTGACGTTGCGAAATGTCCCCAGGGCGTCCAGTGCCTGCGCCACGGGGACGCCCGCATGGCGCGCCGCGGCGACGGCGGCAAGGGCGTTCGCCACGTTGTGACGGCCCAACAGCTCCCACTGGACACGCCCCTGCACGGCACCGTCCAGCACCACCTCGAACACCGAGCCGTCGCCTTCGAGCAGCCGCGCCTGCCAAGGACCGGCCCCGCCGAAGCGTTCCACCGGCGTCCAGCAGCCCTGCTCCAGCACCCGGGCGAGATTCCCGTCTTCGCCGTTGGCGACCACCAGGCCGCTGCCCGGCACGGTGCGCAGCAGATGATGGAACTGGCGCTCGATGGCCGCCAGGTCGTCGAAGATGTCCGCGTGGTCGAACTCCAGATTGTTCAGAACCAGCGTGCGCGGCCGGTAGTGGACGAACTTGGAGCGTTTATCGAAAAAGGCGGTGTCGTACTCGTCGGCCTCCACCACGAAGAACGGTGCCTGGCCGAGGCGCGCCGAGACGCCGAACCCTTCCGGCACGCCGCCGATGAGAAAGCCGGGCTCCAGCCCGGCCTGCTGCATAACCCAGGCGAGCATGCTGGCGGTGGTGGTCTTGCCGTGGGTGCCCGCAACGCCCAGCACCCAACGGCCGCGCAGCACGTGGTCGCCCAGCCACTGGGGTCCGGAGGTGAACGGTATGGCACTCTCGAGCAGGTACTCCACGGCCGGGTTGCCGCGGCTCATGACGTTGCCCACCACTACGCAGTCGGGTGCCGGGTCGAGGTGGGCGGCGCTGAACCCCTCCCGGACTTCGATACCCGCAGCGGCGAGTTGCTCGGACATGGGAGGATAGACGTTGGCGTCAGAGCCGCTCACGCTGTGTCCTGCGGCCCGTGCCAGCAGGGCGATGCCTCCCATGAAGGTGCCGCAGATACCGAGGATATGGATGTGCACGACTGGCTCCGAAGGTGCCCGGCACGACGCCGCGCCGCGGGGCCCATGATAGCGCCTGAACGCCGGCGGCGGAAACGGGCGGGGCCGGAACCGCGCCCACGGTCTCCCGCCCATGGGTTCTATACTTGACCCGGATACAGGGCGCTGATTAAGGTGAAATTCGCCAGCGACGGAACGCCGCGCGCAACGCGCGTCTGCTGTTTGGGGAGTCCATAATGAGCTCGGATAACAAGAACTCCGGAGCGAGCACGTTGGCCACCACGGCCAAGGCCACGGCCGGCGCAGGCAGTGCAGGCGCCGGCAGCCGATGGCTCGCGCGCACTCTGTACGAGAAGGCGGGGCGTCCGCCCATTCGGCTGCTGCTGTGGGACGGCACCGAGATCCGCGGCCCCGATCCCGTGGCCACGGTGCATATCCACAGCCGCGCAGCCCTGCTGCGTCTGCTGCTGCATCCGGATCTCTATTTCGGTGAAGCCTTCATGCACGGCGATCTGGAGGTGGAAGGCGACCTGGTGCGCTTCCTCGAATCGCTCTACCGGGCGCGGGCCACGGCCCAGGAGGCACGCCTGAGCCGGGTCGCCCAGAGCACCCTGAGCCGCGCGCGGCGCAATACACTGAACGGCTCGCGCAACAACATTCAGCATCACTACGATCTCGGCAACGACTTCTACGAGCTGTGGCTGGACCGCGCGGCCATGCAGTACACCTGCGCCTACTTCCCCCGCGCCGAGGCGACCCTGGAAGAGGCCCAGGTGGCCAAGCTCGACCATGTCTGCCGCAAGCTGCGGCTGCAGCCCGGCGAGACGGTGGTCGAGGCCGGCTGCGGCTGGGGCGGGCTCGCCCGGCACATGGCCCGCAAGTACGGCGTCCACGTACGCGCCTACAACATTTCCCACGAGCAGGTGGCGTTCGCCCGGGAGCGCGCCCGGGCGGAGGGCCTCGACGACCGGGTGCAGTACATCGAGGACGACTACCGCACCATTGACGGCGCCTGCGATGCCTTCGTATCCATCGGCATGCTCGAGCACGTGGGCCTTGAGAACTACCCGGCCCTGTCCCAGGCGATCGACCGCGTGCTGAAGCCGAACGGGCGCGGACTGATCCATAGTATCGGCCGCAATCGCGCCACCGGTCCCATGAATCCCTGGATTGAGAAGCGCATCTTCCCCGGGGCCTACCCGCCGTCGCTGCGGGAGATGCTGGAAATCTTCGAGCATGGCGATTTCTCGGTGCTGGACGTGGAGAACCTGCGCCTGCACTATGCCGAGACCCTGCGCCACTGGCTGCTACGCTTCGAGCAGCACGTCGAAACCATCGGGCGACGCTTCGACGCGGACTTCGTGCGCGCGTGGCGGCTGTATCTGGCCGGGTCCCTGGCCGCGTTCAGCAGCGGCACGCTGCAGCTCTTTCAGGTGGTGTTCAACCGCGCGCGCAGCAACGATCTGCCCCGCACCCGCGCCCATCTCTACGTCGAAACGGCGGAGCACTTGCCGTGAAGCGCTGCGATGCACTGGTCGTGGGTGGCGGACCGGCGGGTTCCACTTGCGCGTGGCGGCTGCGCCAGGCGGGCCTGGATGTGGTGGTGCTCGACCGCCAGACCTTTCCCCGGGACAAGGTGTGTGCCGGCTGGATCACACCGGCTGTGGTCGAGGCCCTGGAACTGGACCTGGAGGACTACGCCCGCGAACGGGTGCTGCAGCCCCTGCGGGGCTTTCGCATCAGCCTCATGGGCCGGGCCGAGGCCGCAGTACGGTACCCACAGCCGGTCAGCTACGGCATCCGCCGCTGCGAGTTCGATCACTATCTGCTCGGGCGCAGCGGCGCGCGCCCCGCCCTGGGAGAAGGCCTTGAATCCCTGGAGCGCAGCGACGGCGATTGGGTGGTCAACGGCCGCCTGCGCACCCCGCTGGTCATCGGCGCCGGCGGCCACTTCTGCCCGGTGGCGCGCCATTTGGGGGCACGCCCCGGCAGCAGCGAGGCGGCGGTCACCGCCAAGGAAATCGAATTCGAAATGAGCCCCGAGCAGGCTCGCCAATGCCGTTTCCGGCCCGACGTGCCGGAGTTGTTCTTCTGCGCGGATCTCAAGGGCTATGCCTGGGTGTTCCGCAAGGGGGACTGGCTGAACATCGGTCTTGGCCGCCAGGACAAGCAGCAGCTCGGGCGCCATATCGATGCCTTCATGGCCTTCCTCACCGACAGCGGGCGCCTCAGCGGCGATGTCCCCAGCCGGTTTCACGGCCACGCCTATCTGCTCTACGGCGACACCCCGCGCAAGGTGGTGGATGACGGCGTGCTGCTGATCGGCGATGCGGCCGGCCTCGCCTACGCCCAGAGCGGCGAGGGTATCCGTCCGGCGATCGAGTCGGCGCTGATGGCGGCGAGTTTGATCGCCTCCGTGGACGGCGCCTACGGGCGTGAACGCCTGCAGCCCTACGTCGACCAGCTCGTGCGGCGTTTCGGGCCGCGGGAGCGCAGCCATCACCTCGCCCTCCATGGCCTGCTGCCCGAAACCGTCAAGCGCGGCCTGGCAGCCAGGCTCCTCGCCAGCCGCTGGTTTGCCCGCCGCTGGGTGCTGGACCGCTGGTTCTTCCACGTCGACCAGGCGCCGCTGCGCGTCTGACCCGGGCGACCGGCGCCGCCCCGGACGGTGCGCAGCAAACCCCCGATGGCTCCGCCTACTACCGAGCACCGCCCACTGGCGCGCAACTACCGCTTTCCATGGCGCAAGGGCAACGCCTTTCGGCTGCTGCCCGACGCCCCGCTGTATTATCCGGCCATGCTCACGGCCATCGACCAGGCAGAGCATTACATCCTGCTGGAGATGTACCTGTTCGAGTCCGGCCGTGTTGCGACGCGTTTCATCGATGCCCTGTGCGCGGCCGCCCGACGCGGGGTGGCGGTATACGTCTTGATCGACGGCTACGGAAGCAAGGAGCTCAGCACCGCGGACCGACAACGGCTGCAGGACGCAGCCGTGGACCTGAAGGAATACAATCCGGTGCGCTACAGCGCTCGGGGAGGCAACCTGTTCCGGAATCACCGCAAGCTGCTCCTGGTGGACGGCCGGCAGGCATTCACCGGTGGCAGCGGCATCATGGACGAATACGACTACGAGCAGCGTCCGGACACCTACTGGCACGACTTGATGGTGGAGATCCGGGGGCCGTGCGTCGGCGACTGGCGCGACCTGTTCCTGGAGACCATGGCCCGATGGCGGCCGGGAGTCTTACAGCTTCCGCACACCTCCACACCGCCGGCGGCCGGCGAACAGTCCGGGCGGGTGGTGCAAAGCCACTCGGCAGTGCACTCGGAGCTGATGCGCTCCCATATCGGGCGGATCCGAGGCGCGCGTCGCAGGGTCTGGCTCGCCACCGCCTACTTCGTGCCGTCGCGCAAGCTGCGCCGGGCCCTGCGCCGGGGCGCCCGACGGGGTGTCGACGTGCGCCTGTTGGTGCCGGGGCCGTCCATCGATCACCCTTGGATACTGCACATCGCCCGGCGCTACTACGGCAGGCTGCTGCGCAACGGTGTGCGGATCTTCGAGTACCAGGCCCGCTTCACCCATGTCAAGGCGCTACTGTGCGACGACTGGGTGAGCATCGGGTCAAGCAATGTCGACCGCTGGAACTTTCGCTGGAACCTGGAAGCCAATCAGGACGTGGCCGATGCGACGTTCGCCCGTCAGGCTCACGAGATGCTCGCACGCGACCTGGAACAGGCGCAGGAGGTCGATCCGGCCCGCTGGCGGCAGCGCTCGCGGGTGCAGCGGTTGCGGGAGTGGTTCTGGGGCTACCTGGTGGTGACGATGCTGACATGGTTCAGCACCCGCCTTCTGGACCCCCGCGGAGAGCGGGACCGAGGTGCGGATGGGCAAGCGGGGCCTCTCTGAGGCGCCCCGCGAGGGTTACTTGCTTTTCTTGCGCGCCACCTTGCGTTTCACCTGAGCCCGCTTCTTGGCCGTCGGCTTCTTCTTGGCCGCTGATGTCTTTTTCGCTGCGCCCTTTTTCTTCGTCGCGGCAGCTTTCTTGCGCCCGGGGGACTTCTTCTTGGCCGCGGACTTCTTCGCTGCGGTCTTTCGCGCCGGCGTCTTGCGAGCCGCCGACTTCTTCTTGGCTGCGCCCTTCTTCTTGGCCGCCACCTTCTTCTTGACTATCGCCTTCTTCTTGGCCGTCGCCTTCTTCTTGGCCGGCGCCTTCTTCTTGACCACCGCCTTCTTCTTGGCCGGCGCCTTCTTCTTGACCACCGCCTTCTTCTTGGCAGCGGCCTTCTTCTTGGCCGGCGTTTTCTTCTTGGCAGCGCCCTTCTGCGTCGCGGCCGCCTTCTTGCCGCCGGCCGCGGAGGGGGTGCGCGCTGCGCCGGCGCCAGGCTTCTTCTTGGCGGTCGACTTCTCCTTCGCGGTTGCCGTCGGCGCGGGCTTGGTGGCTGCGGGCTTCCTGGGCGCCGGCGCCGGTGCCGGCTCGCCGCTATCAACGGCGGCGCGGGCCTGGCGGGCGGTATCCAGTACCCGCTGCTCGAAGGCGCTCAGGACCGTGCTTTCCAGCGGGCCCGCGGGTGCCGCCGGTGTCTCATCCTCGATGCTCTCCACCACGCGCCCCACAGCGCGGAAGATATCGTCGATATCGCCGACTCCCTGCACCGTACGCAGCCGCCCCTGCTCACGGTAGTAATCGATGACCGGCTTGGTCTGCCCCTCGTAAACCCGGAGCCGATTGGCGATGGTCTCCTCGTTGTCGTCGGCCCGGTGGCGCAGGTTGCCGCCGCAGATGTCGCACTGGCCGTCCATTTTCGAGGGGTTCGTATAAATGTTGTACACCGCGCCACAGGACTCGCAGGTGCGCCGTCCTGTCATGCGCTCCATGAGCACTTCATTGTCCACGTCGACGTGCAGCGCCAACTGCAGGCCGCGACCGAGCTGCTGCAACAGCCCGTCGAGCGCCTGGGCCTGTGCGACATTTCGGGGGAAACCGTCGAGGATGAATCCCTTGTGGGTATCGGGCTCCGCAAGCCGTTCGCGGATCATGGCGAGCACCAGGTCATCGGAGACCAACTGGCCGGCGTCCATTGCAGCCTTGGCCTGGCGACCGAGGGGGGTCTCGGCCTCCACTTGGGCGCGAAGCAGGTCGCCGGTCGAGATCTGCGGAATCCCGTACCGCTCGACCAGCAACTTGGCCTGGGTACCCTTACCGGACCCCGGCGCTCCCAGCAGGACTATCCTCATGGCCGCTCCTCGCTCCCGTGTTTGTGGTTGGGTAATACGCTCCGACCGCCACCGGCGGGCTGCCCAACAACGTGTCTTGCTTAGATTTTTCCATAGGCGTATACAATTTTTTGCATAGCCCGACTGCCTGTAGGCGTTTAAGCTACTCTCTCCGGCGACCGGAAGTCAACGCGGCTCGGGACGTGCGCCCGCAACCGCGGCGTGCGCTTCGCGTAACCGATCGGCACCCCGGCGCGCAGCACCGGCGGGTCTGAAACCCCGGCGCCGTTTGCGCTATCCTGGCCGCCCAATCGCCGATCCATCAATGCCGATCGACTATGCGCCGCATCGAGGACTTCAAAGAGGCCGAGCTGTGGACCGTGGAAACCACCCTGCGGGAACGCTACGGCCGCGCCGTTCCATACGAGCTGGCGGACAGCGACATCCGCCTGCGAGCCACAGACCGCGATCTCACCACCTGCCCGGTCGTGTACTGGGAGATCAACGGCTGCCACTTCGTCATCATGAAAACCGGTGACCGCCTGTACCGCGCGCAGTTCTTCTATCGTGGTTACGAGCAGTTCGGGACCGGCGTGGACGAGTACGACGACCTGGCCGAGTGTGCGGTGTCCCTGCTGCAGGCTCAAGCCGATCACGAGCGCAGCCGAGCGCAGCAGGCCCATCCCATCACTGAATGATCGCCCGAACCTCCGCGTTCGGCCGGCCCCGAAATGTCCGAGCCCAAAGAGAGAGAATCCATGGCAAAACGAGCAGCCAGCAAGAAAAATGCGTTCTACGCCCAGTCCGGCGGCGTCACCGCGGTGATCAATGCCTCCGCCTGCGGAGTCATCGAAACGGCGCGCAAGCACAAAGACAAGATCGGCAAAGTCTACGCCGGGCGCAACGGCATCATCGGCGCGCTCGCCGAGGATCTGATCGACACCGGCAAGGATTCGGCCGCGGCCATCAAGGCGCTGCGCCACACGCCCTCCGGCGCCTTCGGCTCGTGCCGCTACAAGCTCAAGAGCCTGGAGGAGAACCGGCGCGAGTACGAGCGCCTGATCGAGGTGTTTGAGGCCCACGACATCGGCTACTTCTTCTATAACGGCGGCGGCGACTCCGCCGACACCTGCCTCAAGGTCTCGCAGCTGTCCGATTCCATGGGCTATCCCATTCAGGCCATCCACGTGCCCAAGACCGTGGACAACGACCTGCCGATCACGGACAACTGTCCTGGCTTCGGCTCGGTCGCCAAATACATCGCCGTGTCCACCCGCGAGGCGAGCTTCGACGTCGCCTCGATGTGCAAGACCTCAACCAAGGTATTCATCCTCGAGGTCATGGGACGCCACGCCGGCTGGATCGCCGCCGCCGGCGGCATGGCCTCCAGCGAGGATTGCGACATCCCCATTGTCATCCTGTTCCCCGAGGTTGCGTTCGATCGGGACAAGTTCCTCAAGCGCGTCGACGACCTGGTGAACAAGCACGGCTACTGCTCCGTGGTGGTCTCCGAAGGCGTCAAGGGTAGCGACGGCAAGTTCCTGGCCGATCAGGGCTTGCGCGATGCCTTCGGTCACGCCCAGCTCGGCGGGGTCGCTCCGGTGGTGGCCAGCATCGTCAAGGACGGCTTGGGACTGAAGTACCATTGGGCGGTAGCCGACTACCTGCAGCGCGCCGCCCGCCACATCGCATCCAAGTCCGACGTCGACCAGGCCTACGCCATGGGCAAGGCAGCGGTCGAGTTCGCTCTGAAGGGCCACAATTCGGTGATGCCGACGGTCGACCGTGTCTCCGACAAGCCCTATAAATGGAAAGTGGGCATGGCGCGCCTGGACAAGGTGGCCAACGTCGAAAAGATGATGCCCCAGAACTTCATCACCAAGGACGGCTTCGGCATCACTCAGAAGTGCCGCACCTACCTGGCCCCGCTGATCAAGGGCGAGGACTATCCTCCCTACAAGGACGGCCTGCCCAAGTACGTCCGCCTGAAGAATGTGGCTGTAAGTAAGAAACTGAGTGGCTTCGAAATCAAATGAGCGCGACGGACGGGCGGGAGCCCCGCCCGTCCAGCTTCGCCGGAAGACAGCATGACCCTCGATAAAGCCCGCGAATTGCTCCAGGTCCAGGCCCACATGGCCGGCGGCTACAATCGCAACTCCGCCAAACTCATCCTCGCCGAAGTACAGCGCGAACACGGTCAGAATGCCGTGGACCGCTTGATCCGCGAACTGGACCTGGAACGCATCTTCGGCTTCGCGCCGGGGATGTCGTTCTAGCCGTTCGATAAAACCTCAACGCAGAGGCGCAGAGGGCGCTGAGTTGTTGAGTGTGGGGTTGGCGCCAAGCACCCGACGCTAGAACTTGCGTCGAGCCGACCGCGGTCCTACCGGGCACCACTTCGTGAAGCAACTCCCAAGGCCCACCATCCAGGTCTTTTCTCCGCGCTCTCTGCGTCTCTGCGTTGAAGCTTTGTCTTCCCCCCAAATTACCCCAGCAACGGCGCGATCACCAGACTGACGATCGCCAGCACGTTGATCAGAATGTTCATGGACGGGCCCGAGGTGTCCTTGAAAGGGTCGCCGACGGTGTCACCGACGACGGCGGCCTTGTGGGCCGGGGAGCCCTTGCCGCCGAGTTCCCCGCCTTCGATGTACTTCTTGGCGTTGTCCCAGGCGCCGCCGGCGTTGGCCATGGTCAGGGCCAGCAGGACACCGGCCACCAGGGCGCCACCCAGCATGCCCCCCAGCGCCTCGGGGCCGAGCAGAAAACCGACCAGCGGCGGCGCGGACACCGCCAGCACCCCGGGCAGGATCATCTTGCGCAGAGCCGCGTTGGTGGCGATGGTGATGCAGCGGGCGTTGTCGGGCTTGGCGTGGCCCTCGAGGAGCCCGGGGATTTCACGGAACTGGCGGCGGATCTCGCGGATCATTTCGAAGGCGGCGTCGCCCACCGCGGTCATGGTCAACGCGCTCACCAGGAACGGGAAGATCCCGCCGATGAACAAACCGGCAAGCACCTGCGGGTTGCCCAGGTGCAGGTTGAAGTCGACCACCTGCGAGCTCACGGTTTCCACGTAGGCGGTGATGATCGCCAGGGCGGCCAGACCAGCCGCACCGATCGCGAAGCCCTTGCCGATGGCGGCG
>Ga0209347_1001590_pt1 | contig 35359 bp, 37 predicted proteins | sample AutmiccommuBRH23_FD_187382 | JGI IMG/M metagenome (GOLD analysis project Ga0209347, IMG submission 187382) | Deep subsurface microbial communities from Mt. Terri, Switzerland - Autotrophic microbial communities BRH/23 (SPAdes) (version 2) | ecosystem: Environmental > Aquatic > Deep subsurface >...
AGACTGGCAGCAGGTCAGCATCTTCCTGTCCCTGCTCGACGTCCACATCAACCGCTCGCCGTACGGCGGCCGGGTGGTCAGTGTCTCGCACGTGCCCGGCCGGTTCCTCGCCGCGTACCGGGCCGCCAGCGCCACGCAGAACGAGCGGAGCGAGATCGTCGTGGAGCGGGTCGTCGACGGGCGGCTCCGCCGGGTGGTCTACCGGCAGCTCGTCGGCCAGCTGGCTCGGCGCATCGTCACCCGGATCCAAGCCGGGGACGAGGTGGGGACCGGTGAGCGGATGGGCCTGATGAAGTTCGGGTCGCGAATGGATGTCTTCCTCCCGCCGGAGGTGGTCCTCGAGGTGACCAAGGGGCAGCGGGCGGTCGCCGGCGAGACCGTGCTCGGACGGTTCCGGTGAGCGAGGACGTCGGGCGACCCAGGGCCCGTCGCGCCCGGCAGCGGGTCGTCCGCGGGTGGCGGCTGGTCTCGCAGACCGGTGCCCGCGTCGTCCCGCTGAGCCGGGTCAACCCGCGGGTCCGCGCCAAGGTGATGCTCCCGAGCCTCTTCACTCTCGGCAACATGGTCTGTGGTTTCTCCGCGGTGCTGGTGGCCTTCCAGGGCCGGTTCGGGGTCGCGGCCGTGCTCATCGCCGCATCGATCGTGCTGGACATCTCCGACGGGGCCGTCGCCCGCGCCGTGGGGGCGATCACCCCCTTCGGACTGCAGTTCGACTCACTCGCCGACCTCGTCTCCTTCGGCATCGCGCCGGCGGTGCTCGTCTACACGTGGGCCCTGCCGTCCTACCCCCAGTGGGCGTGGACGGGCGCGATGTTCTGGCTGGCCTGCGCTGCCTACCGCCTGGCCCGCTTCAACGTGACCATCGACCCGATGGCCGACAAGCGGTACTTCATCGGCCTGCCCAGCCCCGGAGCGGCTGGCGTCGTCATCGCCACGGTGTTCGCGATCGACCAACCGCTCCAGGAGCCGCTGCTGCCCATCGCGGCCGGCGTCCTCCCGGCGGCGCTGATGGCGACGTCGTACCGCTTCCGGTCCTTCCGCGGGTTGCTCTCGACGAAGAACCCGCCCCTGACGTTCGGGCTGATCGCCCTGGTGGTGGTCGGGCTCGTCCTCGCGCCGCGGACCACCGGGATCGTGATCGCCTACGGCTATGTCCTCACCTCGCCGTTGGGATGGGTCACGGCCCCGCTGCGTCGCCGGTGGTTCGGACCGGACGCGGTGGCGCCGCCGCGGGTTCGCATGCCGTCGGTGATCATGCCGGTGCAGCCGGACCCCGTCATCGACGGCGAGGCCGCCGTCGAGGCCGACCCCGACGAGCCGTGCGGGCCGTCGAGCGCGGACCCCGCGTCCAAGTAAGGCCCGCCTTACTAGCCCACTCTCAGGCAATTACGTCACAATGGTGTGGTGTTTATCGGTGAGCAGCTGGCGAACGCGGCAAAGGACGGCGACCACGCGTCGCCCTCCGAGTCGCGCACGCGCTCCCGGGTCCTGCACATGGTCTCCGCGGAGGGGCCGATCACCGCTGCCGAGCTCGGTCGGCATCTCGACCTGACCCCGGCGGCGGTGCGTCGCCACCTCGACGCCCTCGTCGAGCAGGGGGCCGTGGTCGAGCACGAGCCGTCCGGCGTCCGGAGGGGGCGTGGCCGTCCGGCGCGGGCCTACGTCATCTCCGAGGGCGGACACCGCGCCCTCGAGGCCGACTACGACTCGCTGGCGGTCGAGGTGCTGCGCTACCTCTCCGAGCACGCCGGCCCCCAGGCCGTCGCCGACTTCGCCCGCAGCCGCGTCGCCGCCCTCGAGGAGAGGTATGCCGCTCAGCTCGGTGCCGCCGGCAGCGACCCGAGCGCGCGGGCTGAGACCCTCGTCGACCTGCTCACCCGGGACGGGTTCGCCGCCTCGGCGAGGCCGGTGCATGCCGGGCCGCTCGCCGGCGTCCAGCTCTGCCAGGGCCACTGCCCGGTCCAGCACGCGGCGGAGCAGTTCCCCGCGTTCTGCGAGGCCGAGACCGACGCGTTCTCGCGGCTGCTCGGCGTCCACGTCCAGCGGCTCGCCACGCTGGCCGGCGGCGACCACGTGTGCACGACCTTCGTCCCGGCCGCCGCAGTGGGCCGGAAGACCCACGACGGTCCTGCTGTTGAGGAGAGGGTCCCCGGCGCAGCGGCCACGGACAGCGGCGAGCCAGCCCAGCGGCATACGACCAGCTCGAACGAACCAACCAAGGAAGGGTCCCGTTCATGACCACCCACATCGAAGAGCTCAACCCGGGCCTGAAGGACATCGGGCGCTACGAGTACGGCTGGGCCGACTCCGACGCCGCCGGCTCCTCGGCCCGGCGCGGTCTCAACGAGGAGGTCGTCCGAGACATCTCCGCCCGCAAGAGCGAGCCGGAGTGGATGACGAAGCTGCGGCTGAAGGGCCTCTCCCTGTTCGGGAAGAAGCCGATGCCGGCCTGGGGCTCCGACCTCACGGGGATCGACTTCCAGAACATCAAGTACTTCGTGAAGTCGACCGAGAAGCAGGCCACGACGTGGGACGAGCTTCCGGAGGAGATCAAGAACACCTACGACCGGCTCGGCATCCCCGAGGCCGAGAAGCAGCGCCTCGTCTCCGGCGTCGCCGCGCAGTACGAGTCCGAGGTCGTCTACCACCAGATCCGCGAGGATCTCGAGGAGCAGGGCGTCATCTTCCTCGACACGGACTCCGCCCTCAAGCAGCACGAGGACCTCTTCCGCGAGCACTTCGCGACCGTGATCCCCGCGGGTGACAACAAGTTCGCCTCGCTCAACACCGCGGTGTGGTCCGGTGGCTCCTTCATCTACGTGCCCCCGGGTGTCCACGTCGACATCCCGCTGCAGGCCTACTTCCGGATCAACACCGAGAACATGGGCCAGTTCGAGCGGACCCTGATCATCGCCGACGAAGGCTCCTACGTGCACTACGTCGAGGGCTGCACCGCCCCGATCTACAAGTCCGACTCCCTCCACTCGGCGGTCGTCGAGATCATCGTCAAGAAGAACGCCCGCGTGCGCTACACGACGATCCAGAACTGGTCGAACAACGTCTACAACCTCGTCACCAAGCGCGCGGTCTGCGAGGAGGGCGCGACCATGGAGTGGGTCGACGGCAACATCGGCTCCAAGGTGACGATGAAGTACCCAGCCGTGTTCCTCATGGGCGAGCACGCCAAGGGTGAGACGCTCTCCATCGCCTTCGCCGGCGAGGGCCAGCACCAGGACACCGGCTCCAAGATGGTCCACGCCGCCCCCAACACGAAGAGCTCGATCATCAGCAAGTCCGTGGCTCGCGGGGGCGGTCGCGCGTCCTACCGTGGCCTCGTCCAGGTCCTGGAAGGTGCGCACCACTCCGCCTCGACGGTCCGCTGCGACGCACTGCTCGTCGACACGATCAGCCGCTCCGACACCTACCCCTACGTCGACATCCGCGAGGACGACGTCTCGATGGGTCACGAGGCGACCGTCTCCAAGGTCTCCGAGGACCAGCTGTTCTACCTCATGTCCCGCGGCATGGCCGAGGACGAGGCCATGGCGATGATCGTCCGTGGGTTCATCGAGCCCATCGCCCGCGAGCTGCCGATGGAGTACGCCCTCGAGCTCAACCGCCTCATCGAACTCCAGATGGAAGGAGCCGTCGGCTGATGCCTGTTGCCGACACGCTTGTCGAGTCCAACGACGCGATCGCGCAGGGCCGGGGGACGACGCACGTCGACCCCGTGGGTGCGTTCGTGCCCGTCCAGTCGCGTGCCGAGCGCACCGCGTCGTTCGACCTCGCCGACTTCGCCGTCCCCAAGGGCCGCGAGGAGGAGTGGCGCTTCACCCCGGTGAAGAAGCTCGCCGCCCTGCTCGCCGAGGGCAGCAGCCCCGCGCTGGACTGGTTACTGGACCTGCCCGAGGGCGTCACCACCTCGACGATCACTGCCGAGGCGGCGCGCGGGCTCGGGATCCTCCCGCCCCAGGACCGGGCGGCAGCAGTCGCCGCGGCCGGCGCCCAGGAGGTCCTCCTCGTCGACATCGCGCCGGAGGCCGAGCTCACCCAGCCGGTGCGGCTGCTCCTCGACGGGACCGGGACGGACGGCGCCGTGGCGCACGCACACCTGGTCATCCGCGCCGGCCACCACTCCCGCGCCACGGTCGTCATCGACCACCAGGGCCGAGGACAGCTCACCGAGCTCGTCTCCGTCCTCACCGAGGACGCCTCGGACCTCACCGTCGTCGCCGGTCAGCGGTGGGCGGACGACGCGATCCACCTCGCGCAGCACGATGCCCTGGTGGGCCGCGACTCCCGATACCGCCACATCTCCGTGACCCTGGGCGGCGAGGTGGTCCGCCTGAACGCCAACGTCCGTTACGCAGGTCCGGGCGGCGACGCGACCCTCCTCGGGGTCTACTTCGCCGACTCCGGCCAGCACTTGGAGCACCGGTCCTTCGTCGACCACAACACGCCGCACTGCAAGAGCCTGGTCACGTACAAGGGTGCCCTCCAGGGCGGCACCGCCCGCACCGTCTGGGTCGGCGACGCCCTCATCCGCGCCGCCGCCGAGGGCACCGACACGTACGAGCTCAACCGGAACCTCATCCTCACCGAGGGTGCGCGCGCCGACTCCGTGCCCAACCTCGAGATCGAGACGGGCGAGATCAAGGGGGCCGGGCACGCGTCCGCGACGGGCCGGTTCGACGACCTCCAGCTGTTCTACCTCCAGGCACGCGGGATCCCCGAGGAGGAGGCCAAGCGCCTCGTCGTGCGCGGCTTCTTCGCGGACGTCGTCCGTGAGATCCCGCTCCCCGACCTCCGCGACGAGGTGAGCGCCGCGATCGAGGCGGAGCTCGCTGCGACCGCCTACGCCGCTCCCACCCCTGCGCCGTCCAGCCCGACGCCCGACGCCGCGCCCAGCACGACCGCCCACTCGCTCGACCGCACCAAGGAGAACTGACCCACATGAGCACGCTCGAGATCAAGGGACTCACCGTCTCGGTGGAGACCGAGGACGGCCCCAAGGAGATCCTGCGCGGGGTCGACCTCACCGTGAAGTCGGGGGAGACCCACGCCATCATGGGCCCGAACGGCTCCGGCAAGTCCACGCTCGCCTACAGCGTGGCCGGCCACCCGAAGTACACCGTCACCGGCGGCACCGTCACGCTCGACGGCGAGGACGTCCTGTCGATGAGCGTCGACGAGCGCGCCAGGGCCGGCCTCTTCCTCGCGATGCAGTACCCCGTGGAGGTGCCCGGGGTGACCGTGAGCAACTTCCTGCGGACCGCCAAGACCGCCATCGACGGCGAGGCCCCCAAGCTGCGCACCTGGGTCAAGGACATGAAGTCCGCCATGGCCAACCTGCGCATGGACCCGGTGTTCGCCGAGCGCAACGTCAACGAGGGCTTCTCCGGTGGCGAGAAGAAGCGTCACGAGATCCTCCAGCTCGAGCTGCTGAGGCCCAAGGTGGCGATCCTCGACGAGACGGACTCCGGTCTCGACGTCGACGCGCTCAAGGTCGTCAGCGAGGGGGTCAACCGGGCGAAGCTGGACAGCGATCTGGGCGTCCTGCTCATCACCCACTACACGCGCATCCTGCGCTACATCAAGCCGGACTTCGTCCACGTGTTCATCGACGGTCGGATCGTCGAGGAGGGCGGTCCCGAGCTGGCGGACCGGCTCGAGGAAGAGGGCTACGACCGCTACGCGACGGCGACCGCCGTCGAGGGCGTCTGAGAGGTCCGACCGAGATGAGCTCTGCCGCACAGCTGCACCCCGGCGCCTTGACGGACGAGGAGGTCGCCGCGATCCGCAGCGACTTCCCGATCCTGTCGCGCACCGTGCGCGACGGCAGGCCCCTCGTCTACCTCGACTCGGGGGCCACGTCGCACAAGCCGACCGTCGTCCTCGACGCCGAACGGGCCTTCTACGAGCAGCACAACGCAGCCGTCCACCGCGGCGCGCACCAGCTCGCCGAGGAGGCCACGGACGACTACGAGAGCGCCCGCGAGACCATCGCCCGGTTCATCGGGGCCCCGTCGGACGAGGTCGTGTTCACGAAGAACGCGACCGAGGCCCTCAACCTCGTCGCCTACGCGTTCTCCAACGCTGCACCGACCGACGACCCGAAGGACGCCCGTTTCGTCCTCGGTCCGGGGGACGAGATCCTCGTCACGGAGATGGAGCACCACGCCAACCTCGTGCCCTGGCAGGAACTGGCCCGGCGCACCGGAGCGACGCTCCGCTGGATCCCGCTCGGCCCGGACGGGGCCCTCGACCTGTCGGGCCTCGGCTCGCTCCTGACGGAGCGGACCAAGGTCCTCGCGGTGGCGCACGTGTCCAACGTCCTTGGCACCATCAACCCCGTGAGCGACCTCGCCGAGCGCGCCCACGCGCTGGGTGCGCTCGTCGTCGTCGACGCGTGCCAGTCGGTTCCCCATCTGCCCGTCGACGTCACGAAACTCGGGGCCGACTTCATCGCGTTCAGCGGCCACAAGCTGTACGGACCGATGGGCATCGGGGTCCTCTGGGGGCGCGCCGAGCTGCTCGACGTCATGCCGCCCTTCCTCACCGGGGGCTCGATGATCGAGCTCGTGACGATGGAGCGGTCCACGTGGGCCCCGGCTCCGCAGAAGTTCGAGGCCGGTGTCCCGAATGCCGCCCAGGCGGTCGGTCTGGCAGCAGCGGTCCGGTGGGTCGAGCAGATCGGGCTGCAGCGCATCCAGGCGCACGAGGCGGCCCTCGTCGACGAGCTCCTGGCCGGCCTGGAGGAACGCCCGTGGGTCCGCGTCGTCGGTCCTCCCCGGGGCGTGCCACGGGGAGGGGCGGTGGCCTTCGTCGTCGACGGGGTCCACGCCCATGACGTGGGCCAGGTCCTCGACGACGCAGGGGTCGCTGTCCGGGTCGGCCACCACTGCGCCTGGCCCCTTCACCGCGCGCTCGACGCCGCGGCGACCACCAGAGCCTCCTTCGCCGTGCACAGCACCCGACACGAGGTCGCGGCCCTCCTCGAGGCCCTCGACCGGGTGCCGGTCATCTTCGGTCTCGACGTGCCGACGCCGGCCGGGGTGCGCTGACATGGACCTCTACCAGGAGCTGATCCTCGAGCACTCCAAGCGTCCGCACCACGCAGGGCTGCGCGAGCCCTACTCCGCGGAGGTGCACCACCTCAACCCGACCTGCGGCGACGAGGTGACGCTCCGCGTCTCGGTCACCGGGAACGGCGACGAGGCCGTCGTCGAGGACCTGTCCTACGACGCCAAGGGGTGCTCGATCTCGGTGGCCTCGTCCTCGGTGCTCGCCGACGAGGTCATCGGCCGTCCCGTGTCCGAGGCACTGCAGACCGTGGAGGCGATGCGCACGATGCTCACCTCCAAGGGGAAGCTCGCGGGTGACGAGGAGGTCATCGGAGACGGTGTCGCCTTCGCCGGCGTCGCCAAGTACCCCGCCCGGGTCAAGTGCGCCCTGCTCGGCTGGACCGCGTTCACCGACGCCCTCGCCCGCTCCGGCCAGGACATCACCCGCCCGGTCAGCACGACGACCACGCAGCACAGTTCACCGCAGCCCACCAACACGGGAGCCATTTCATGACGGCCCAGACCACCCCTGCCAACGTCGCGGACGTCGAGGAGGCGATGCGCGACGTGGTCGACCCCGAGCTCGGCATCAACGTCGTCGACCTCGGGCTCGTCTACGGGATCACCGTGGACTCGCAGTCCCACGCCGTCATCGACATGACCCTGACGTCGGCTGCCTGCCCGCTCACCGATGTCATCGAGGACCAGACGGCCCAGGCCCTCGAGGGCCTCGTCGCCTCCCACCGGATCAACTGGGTGTGGATGCCGCCGTGGGGCCCCGACAAGATCACCGAGGACGGCCGCGAGCAGCTCCGGGCCCTCGGCTTCAACCTCTGACCACGGGGCCCAGCGAGCCGACCGGACCCGCCGAACCGACCGGAGCCGGACCGTGAGCCGCGTCGTCGAGGTCGAGCCCGAGCGGCTCGAACGCTGGCTGACCGGGTTCGCCGAGCGCCACGGCCCCTGCGGCGTCTCCCGACACGACACCGCGTCTGGGGTCCTCGTCCGCGCCGAGGCGGCGGACGGTGCGACCGCCGTCGCGACCCCGTTCGCCCATGACCCGCTCGGGATCGTCCTCGTCCGTCGGGGCGGCTACGCGGTCGCCATGTCCTTGGCAGGACAGCTGCGGGAGGCCAAGGTCGGCCGGCGGCACGTCCAGTCCCGGACGGCCGCCGGAGGCTGGTCCCAGCAGCGGTTCGCCCGCCGCCGGGGCAAGCAGGCCGACGAGCTCGTCGACGCGGTCGTCGGCCATGCGCGGCGGATCCTGCTCCATGACGACGAGTCCCCGAGGCCGGGCTCCCCGCGGCTGCCTCGCGGCCTCGTGCTCGGAGGCGACCGGTCGCTCGTCCAGCAGGTCGTGGCTGCCCCGGCCCTGCGGGCGCTGCACGGACTGCCGGTGCGGGAGCTGTTCGACCTGCCGGACCCCCGCCGAGATGTCCTCGAGACCGCGCTGCGCCGGGGCAGGAGCTACCGGATCACCGTGACCGACCCACCAGGGCCCGGTGCCGCCGTTCCCTGACCGGCACCCCTGACCGACCCCTGACCGGCACCCCTGACCGACCCCTGACCGGGGGACCCCACTCCTCACCTCGCAACACACCCGCTTGTCGCGTGCAAGGGGCGTCTGGAGGCGGCGCCACCACGCGACAAGCGGGTGTGTTGCAGATCGGGGGTGGTGCCCGCACCAGTCACGGGCGCGGAGTCGGTCAGCTGACGGACTCGACCCCGAAGGTGTTGCACTGGTTGATGTCGCCGGTCTCCAGGCCCTGGTTGAACCAGCTCATCCGCGCGTCGGCCGACCCGTGGGTCCAGTTCTCGGGCGTCACCCGGCCCTGCATCTTCTCCTGGATCCGGTCGTCACCGACCGCTGCAGCGGCCGACAGGGCGGACCGGATGTCCTCCTGGGTGATCGGCTTGAGCAGTGGAGTGCCACTCGCGTCCGTCGTCTCCGTCGCGTGCTTGACCCACGTGCCCGCGAGGCAGTCAGCCATGAGCTCGACCCGGACGGCTCCGGAGTTGGGCCCCTGCGGGTCCTGCTGGGCGCGGTTGAGGATGCCGAGGAGGTTCTGCACGTGGTGGCCGTACTCGTGGGCGATGACGTACTCCTTGGCCAGCTGGCCACCGTCGGCCCCGAACTTGCTCTCCAGCTCCTGGAAGAAACTGGCGTCCACGTAGACCTTCGAGTCGAGCGGGCAGTAGAACGGCCCCACCTGTGAGCTGGCCGTGCCACACCCGGACTGGGCCTGACCCTCGTAGATGACCGTCCGGGCGACCTCGTAGTTCATCTGGTACTTCGGCAGCGTCTTGGTCCAGTAGTCGTTGGCGCTGTTGACGGTCGCGATGATGAGGCAGACGTCGTCCTTGTTGGCGTCCGCGCCGGTCTTGCAGTGCGCGAACTCGGACTCCTGCACCTGTCCGGCGGCTCCGACCTGCTCGGGCCGGAGCTGTTGGGACGGGAGCCCACCGCCCGATCCGCCGCTACCGGAGTTGCCGCCGAGGATGCTGCCCCCACCGAAGATGAGCATGAGCACGAGCAGGATGAGTCCGCCGATCCCGCCCCCGACCTGGATCCCACCGGGGAAGTTGCCGCCACCTCCACGGCCGAACCCGCCGCCACCGCCGCTCTGGACCTGCGAGGTGTCGAGCTGGGCGTTCTCGTTGAAGCTCATGTCACGCTCCTGGTGGAGATGGGGCCCGGGGCGTCCGGGACCGTCGCTGCGTCAACCCTAGTCATCGCCACGTACCCACAGTGAGCACCGGTCGAGCGCATGTCGTCACTCGATGACCACAGCGTCGGGGTAGGCGGTGGTCAGCCGCATGCGGACGGGGACGGTGTCCCCGACCGACGGGGGAGCGACGCCCTCCGGCAGGGCGAGCAGGCTGCACTGCATGTGCGGAGGCTCGGCGAAGCGCGGCATCGTCCCGCTGACGGTGAAGGGGGAGCGGACCCGGTGGACCGCCTCGAGCATCCCCTCGGCGACGGCGACTGCCCTGCTCCTGGCTGTGGCGGCCGAAGCCGGTGACTCCATGGCGACGCCGTGCGACGTTCCTCCGCTGACCACGACGAGGTGACCCGCCGCTTGGGGCCGCTGCCGGTAGCCGACGCGGTCGCCCTTGGCAAGCGGCCGGACGTCGAGGACGTGGGATCTCATCTCGTAGGCGGCCCGGTCGGCGAGCCACAGATCGGTCCCGACCCGAGCCGCGAACCGGTGCTCGGGGAAGCGTCGTCGCAGGGCCGCGACCTCGTCCGCCGTCGTGTGGGAGACGAAGAACGGGCGGATCCCGCCGACGGCCTCGACGAAGCGGCTGATCTCGTCGACGTGGCCGGAGCCCAGGGGCAGGTGCAGGGTGACGCCCTCGCCCCGACCGGCAGCGACGAGGTCGCCCACCCTCGCGGCGGGCGCACCGAACCGACCCATCGAGGTCAGTCCCTCGACGACGGTCCGGGCTGCCGGGTTGGCGGCGAGCAGCCCGTCGAGGTCGACCCTGGTGGTGATGGTGTGGACGAGTCGACCGTCGTCGACGGACGGGAGCCCGGCCTGGGTCGCGGCCTGGGTCGCGGCATGGATCGCAGCCCGGAACGGCTCCATGACGAGGACGTCGCCGGAGAACCCAGCGAGCGCGCCGGGCACCTCGGCATACGTCCCGACGGCGATCATCGTCACCCGGAGCCGGTTCGCCTCGGCGTAGAGGACCTCCCGCCCGAAGCCGTATCCGTTGCCCTTGACCACGGGGACGAGACCGGGGTTCGCGGCGATGGCGGCGTCCTGGGCGGCGCGCCACCGGGCGCCGTCGACGTGCAGCGTCAGGGCCATGGGGTCATCTCCTCCTCATGTAGAGGTCGAAGGCCGTGTAGAGCACCCGGTTGAGGGGCAGGTCCCACTCGCCGGCGAGCCGCACGGCCTCCCCGCCGGTGCCGACCTTGAAGCGGATCAGGCCGATGTGCGGGTTGTCCTCAGCCAGCGTGTTGGTGATGCCGCGCAGGTCGTACACGGTGGCGCCGGCCTCGAGCGCGTCCCGCATCATCCGCCACTGGATCGCCGTGGAGCCCTGGAGCTCTCGTTTGGCCGCGGTGGAGGCGCCGTAGGAGTACCAGGCGTGCTCACCCACGCGGATGAACACCGTCGCAGCGAGGACGTCGCTGTCGTGCTCGGCGAGGTAGACGCGGATCCTCGCGGGGTCCTCGGTGGACATCACTCGGTACATCCGCTCGAAGTACTCGACCCCCCGAGGCGTGAACCGGTCGCGCTCAGCCGTCTCCAGGTAGACCCGGTGGAACGTGCCGATGTCGGAGGCGTCACCGACCCGGACGGTGACACCGTTCTTCTCCGTCTTCTTGATGTTGCGTCGCCAGAGCTGGTTCATTCCGGCGAGCAGGTCGGCCTCGGAGCGGCCCTCGAGAGGCACCTGGAAGACGTACTCCGGCTGCCCGGCCGAGAAGCCGTCGTCCGGTGAGAGGTGCCGGAACCCGAGTCGACGCAGCGTCTCGACGACAGCCGTGCCGACCGGCTCGAGCACGTCGGGTAGCACCTGGTCGTAGCGCGCCTTGGTGACGTCACCGATCGCAGCCTTGATGGTCGGCGCCTGCCAGCGTTGGGTGGGGACGGGCGGGCCGATGCGCAGCGCGAAGGCGCCGGTGGCCCGGAGGTGGTCCCGAAGCGCCCGGAGCAGCTCGACGAGGCGTGGCGACGCCCAGTCGATGCACGGCCCTTCGGGCAGGTAGGCGAGGGTCCTGCCGAGCTTGGGGAGGCTGCGGTGGAGCACGAGGGCTGCGCCGACCATGGTGTCGCCCTCGAACCAGCCGAGCGACTCGTGGCGCCAGTCGGTCTTGACGTCCCCCCACGCGGGTGTCTGCAGAAAGCTCGCCGACGGCTGCGTGCGCAGCCAGGCGAGATGCTCGTCGGCGGTGATGTCGCGGACGGTTATGGGGGCGCTCACGGAGCGTCACGCTACCGGAGCGTCGCTGGGGGACGCGTCATCGGCGTCCGTCCGACCGGCACCCTGGCGCACGCGTGCGGAGCAGGCTCCATCCGCTGGCAGAATGGTGGGGTTACCACGCCGCTGACGCATTGCGGCACCAGAGAGGACTGCCGTGATCGTCGCCACCGGGATCGAGCTGCGTGCGGGTGCCCGCCTGCTCCTCGAGGATGCCAGCTTCCGCATCGACGCCGGGGACCGGATCGGCCTCGTCGGGCGCAACGGCGCCGGCAAGACGACGTTGACCAAGGTGCTGGCGGGGGAGGGGCAGCCCGCCGCGGGCACCGTGACGCGCACCGGGGCCGTCGGCTACCTGCCCCAGGACCCGCGGACCGGCGACCTCGAGATCCTCGCCCGCGACCGGATCCTCTCGGCTCGCGGCCTCGACGAGATCGTCCGTCGCCGGGCGGCGGCCGAGCAGCGGATGGGGAGCGAGGACGAGGCGGTCCGCGAGAAGGCGATGCGGCAGTACGCCCGGGTCGAGACGGAGTTCGAGGCGGCAGGCGGGTACGCCGCCGAGTCCGAGGCGGCGGCGATCGCGAGCGCCCTGGGTCTCGAGGACCGGGTCTTGGCGCAGCCGCTCGGGACCCTCTCCGGCGGGCAGCGACGCCGGGTCGAGCTGTCCAGGATCCTCTTCTCGGGCAACGAGACCCTGCTGCTCGACGAGCCGACCAACCACTTGGACGCCGACTCGGTCGTCTGGCTCCGGGAGTACCTTCGTGGCTACAAGGGCGGTCTCATCGTCATCAGCCACGACGTCGAGATGCTCGAGGCCGTCGTCAACAAGGTCTACCACCTCGACGCGAACCGCTCGGCGCTCGACGTCTACAACATGGGGTGGAAGACCTACCTCCAGCAGCGCGAGACCGACGAGCGGCGCCGCAAGCGGGAGCTGGCCAACGCCCAGAAGAAGGCGAGCGCGCTGCTGGCCCAGGCCGACAAGATGCGAGCCAAGGCGACGAAGGCGACCGCCGCCCAGAACATGGCCAAGCGGGCGGAGCGGCTGCTGGCGGGTGTCGAGGGGGAGCGGGTCCACGACAAGGTCGCCAAGCTGCGCTTCCCCAAGCCGGCCTCGTGCGGCAAGACGCCGCTGCGCGCTTCCGGGCTGTCCCGGTCGTACGGCTCGCTGGAGGTCTTCACCGACGTCGACCTGGCCATCGACCGGGGGAGCAAGGTCGTCGTGCTCGGCCTGAACGGGGCCGGCAAGACGACCCTGCTGCGGATGCTCGCCGGGGTCGACGCGCCGGACACGGGCGAGGTGGAGCCAGGTCACGGGCTCAAGCTGGGCTACTACGCCCAGGAGCACGAGAACCTCGACGTCGACCGGTCGGTGCTGCAGAACATGAAGTCGGCGGCCCCGGAGCTCGGTGAGACCGACGTCCGGAAGGTGCTGGGGTCCTTCCTCTTCTCCGGGGACGACGTGGACAAGCCCGCAGGGGTCCTGTCCGGCGGTGAGAAGACGCGGCTGTCCCTGGCGATGCTCGTCGTGTCGGCGGCGAACGTGCTCCTGCTCGACGAGCCGACGAACAACCTCGACCCGGCCTCGCGCGCCGAGATCCTCGGAGCTCTCGCCACCTATGAGGGAGCGGTGGTCCTGGTGACCCATGACGAGGGTGCGGTCGACGCGCTCGAGCCCGAGCGGATCCTCCTCCTGCCCGACGGTGTCGAGGACCTCTGGGGCCCCGACTACAAGGACCTCATCGCCCTGGCGTGACCCATGCATAAGGAGAAGTGATCATCCATATAATGGATGGTTATTGTATCTGGTGATGGTCCGCCCGACACTGAAGGGCATGCCGACCCACCACCTCGCGTGCCCGTACTGCGGAGGGGACGACCTCAGCCCGTTCCCGGACCCGATGTCCGCGTGGTCGTGCCTGACCTGCCTCCGGGTGCTCCGCGTCGAGCTCGTGCAGCCGGCCTCGGTCACCGGGTGGGGGATCCTGCGCGCCCTCGGTCCTGCACCCGCCGCTGCCTGAGGGCCCGACCCCAGCGGGGTGCACCCGGCGCAGACAGCGCGCCGAGCGGCATCCGGGCACGGTCCCGCCACCCCGGGGAATCGTTGTCCCCGCCTTGGGGTTGGATCGAAGGACGAAGGAGGTCCCGACTTGGGGATGCAGCCGTGGATGATGATGCGCTCGATGTCGCGCGACCGCAGCGTCGCCGAGCGCACCCTCGCTCCGGGCACCCGACGACGGGTCCTGTCCTACGCCGCCCCCTACCGGTCGTCCATCCTGGCCTTCCTGGGCGTCGTCATCGTCAACTCGGTCCTCGTCGTCACGGTGCCCCTGCTGCTCAAGTCCCTCGTCGACGACGGGGTGATCCCCAAGGACTCCGGGGTGGTCGTCCGACTGGCCCTCGTGGTGGCCGCCATCGCGGTCCTCGATGCCCTGCTCAGCGTCGTCCAGCGGTGGTTCTCCGCGCGCATCGGTGAGGGCCTGATCAAGGACCTGCGCACCGAGGTGTTCGGCCACGTGCTGCGACAGCCCATCGCCTTCTTCACCCGTGCCCAGACCGGGTCCCTCGTCTCGCGACTCAACAGCGACGTGATCGGGGCCCAGCAGGCCTTCACCAGCGTCCTGTCCAACGTGGTCAGCAACATCGTCTCGGTCATCCTCGTCGTGGGAGCCATGCTCGCGCTGTCCTGGCAGCTCACCCTGGGTGCGCTGCTGCTGGTGCCTCTCTTCCTGCTGCCCGCCAAGATCATGGGTCGGCGGCTCGCCGCCCTGGCCTCGCGCCAGATGACGCTCAACGCCGACATCGGGACGCGCATGACCGAGCGGTTCAACGTCGCAGGGGCCCTGCTCGTCAAGCTCTTCGGCGACCCGCGTCGCGAGGAGGCGGAGTACGACGAGCGGGCGACCAACGTGCGCGACGTCGGCATCCAGATCGCCCTCAACCGCACGCTCTTCATGGCGGCGCTCACGCTCGTCGCGGCCCTCGCCACGGCGATGATCTACGGTTTCGGCGGCCTCATGGCGGTGAGCGGCTCCCTCTCCGTGGGGACGCTCCTGGCTCTCGCCGCCCTGCTGGCGCGGCTCTACGGGCCGCTGACGTCCCTGTCCAACGTCCGCGTCGACATCATGACGGCCCTCATCTCGTTCGAGCGGGTCTTCGAGGTGCTCGACCTCAAGCCGCTCGTCGACGAGCGACCTGGTGCCGCGCCCCTGCCGTCCGGGCCGCTCGGCGTCGAGCTCGACGGGGTGTCCTTCCGGTATCCCTCAGCCGACGAGGTGTCACTGGCCTCCCTCGAGTCGACGGCCAGTGGGGACCGACGAGCCGGTGGGCCGGTCCTGCACGACATCAACCTCACGGTCGAGCCGGGCCAGCTCATCGCCCTCGTCGGTCCCTCCGGCGCCGGCAAGACGACCCTCACGTCGCTGGTGAGCCGCCTGTACGACCCCACCTCAGGTGCTGTGCGGATCGGCGGGCTCGACCTCAGGGACGTCACCCTGTCCTCCCTCCGCAGCCGGGTCGGAGTCGTCACCCAGGAGGCGCACCTCTTCCACGACACGATCCGGGCCAACCTGCTCTACGCGCGCCCGGAGGCGACCGAGCAGGAGATGGCCCTGGTGCTGCGCTCCGCACAGATCAGTGACCTCGTCGACGACCTCCCCGAGGGCCTCGACACCGTCGTCGGTGACCGGGGTCATCGGCTGAGCGGCGGTGAGAAGCAGCGCCTCGCCATCGCGAGGCTGCTCCTCAAGGCCCCCGACATCGTCGTCCTCGACGAGGCGACCGCCCACCTCGACTCGGAGTCCGAGGTCGCCGTCCAGCGGGCCCTCGACGCGGCTCTCGCGGGCCGGACGTCCATCGTCATCGCCCACCGCCTCTCGACCATCCGCCAAGCCGACCTCATCGTCGTGCTCGACCACGGACGAGTCATCGAGACCGGGCGCCACCTCGAGCTCCTCGCCGCTGGGGGACTCTACGCGGACCTCCATGCCACCCAGTTCGCGGATGAGTCGCCGCGCACGGCCGACGAGCGGCGCGAGGCGGTCGTCCTGCCCAGCGGACCGGCCCTCGCCTGAGTGCGAGCAGGACCGCCCTGGCCCTACGCTGGCCGCATGTCCTCGGACCCGCCGGCCATGACCCCCACGACATTCCAGGCGCCGCTCCGGGCGCAGCTCGAGGCGTTCCTCGAGGACCACCGGTCCCAGCTGAACGGCTGCCTCGACGGCCTGAGCGAGGAAGAGGCCCGGAGGAGTCTCGTGCCCTCCAGGACCACGCTGCTCGGGCTCGTCAAGCACGCCGCGTTCGTCGAGAAGGTGTGGTTCGACGAGGCCCTCACCGGCCGGTCCCGCAGCGACATCGGCATCGCCTCGACGCCCGACGAATCCTTCGTGCTGCAACCGGCAGACACCATCGACAGCATCCGTCGCGCCCACGCCGAGGCATGTCAGGCATCTCGTGAAGCGGTCGCCCGTCTCGGCCTGGACGACGTGGTGACCGGCAACCGCCGGGGGCCGCTGCCGCTCCGGTGGGTCCTGCTCCACGTGCTGCGCGAGCTCGCCCAGCACGGCGGCCATGCGGACATCCTCCGGGAGCAGATCCTGGCGGGCCGGCCTGAGTCGGCCTGACGCCGGCTGGTCCATCCCCTCGCGGACGCCCTCAGGCGTCCTCTTCGTCCCAGATCCGCACCTTCTTCGGCTTCGGTGCCGCCGCGCCGGTGCTGACCGCAGCCTGGATCACCTGACGGCGGATGGCGAAGAACACGAAGGCCAGGCCGCCCGGCATCGTGAGCCACCACTGGATGGCGTAGGCCTGGTGCGGGCCCAGCCCCTCGTCGGGACGGGGAAGGGGTGAGACGGGGTTGCGGCCCGCCGGGGGCTGGGGGGCCTGCGTACCGAGGACGACGTAGACGTCGAGCGCGCTGAGCGACGGCACTCTCTCCCGCGCGTCGTCGATGCTGATGCTCGCGAGCTGGGGAGCCGGCAGGTCCCGGCCGAGGTCGGGCTCGGCGGTCCGCAGCCAACCGACGATCTGCACGGGGCCGGTCGGCGCAGGGTCGGCTGCGGGGGTGGTCTCCGCGTCGCGGGAGTTGGGGACCCAGCCGCGGTCGACGAGCAGCGTGGCGTCCTCGGTGACGAAGGGCGTCAGCACCTCGAAGCCGACGGTGCGTTCCCGCGTCCGGTTGCGCACCATCTGGTCGGACTGCGGCACGTACGTGCCTCGGAGGACCACCTTGGTCCACTGGTCGGCCGGTGCCAGGTCCGTGCGGCCGGCGGCGGTCAGGGCGGCGGTCAGGGGAACCGGTGGGGCGTCGTAGTTCTCCTCGATGGCCGTCACCTTGGTGCGCTGCTCGACGTGGCGACTCCACTGCCAGGAACCGAGCGTCCAGCAGGCGATGCCGAAAAGGATGGCGACCACGGTCATGAGAAGCCATCGAGGAGTGAGCCAGAGCCGGAGCACGGCACGACGCTACTCGGCTTACAGTGGTGGTCATGACGCGCCTTCCGGATCCCACCGTCCGGCCCGCCGACGCCATCGACAGGCCGGCCGCCGCGGCCGGTCTGCGTGACCAGTTCGGTCGGGTGGCCCGAGACCTGCGGGTCTCGGTCACCGATCGCTGCAACCTGCGGTGCACCTACTGCATGCCCGCGGAGGGCCTGCCCTGGATGCCCCAGGCGGAGATGCTCTCCGACGAGGAGATGCTGCGGTTGATCGGGCTCTTCGTCCGGGACGGGGTGACGCAGGTGCGCCTCACCGGGGGCGAGCCGCTGCTGCGCCGGTCCCTCGTCGATCTCGTGGCCGGAATCGCGTCCATGGAGCCGCGGCCCCGCATCGCGATGACCACGAACGGGGTGGGTCTGGACCGGATCGCGCACCGGCTGGCGGCTGCTGGGCTCGACCGGGTCAACGTCAGCCTCGACACCATCGACTCCGAGACCTTCACCCGGCTCACCCGGCGCGACCGCCTCCCCGACGTCGAGCTCGGGCTCAAGGCCGCCGCCGACGCCGGCCTCACCCCGGTCAAGGTCAACGCCGTCGCCATGCGCGGGGTCAACGACCAGTCCGTCGCGGACGTCCTGCAGTGGTGCCTCGAGCGCGGCTACGAGCTGCGCTTCATCGAGCAGATGCCGCTCGACGCCCAGCACGCGTGGGACCGCGGCGACATGGTCACCGCCGATGAGGTCCGGGCCACCCTCTCCAAGCGGTTCTCCCTCACGCCGCTGCCAGCGGTGGAGCGCGGCAGCGCGCCGGCCGAGCGGTTCCTCGTCGACGGCGGGCCGCAGACCGTGGGCATCATCGCCAGCGTCACCGCGCCGTTCTGCGGGGCGTGCGACCGGACCCGCCTGACTGCGGACGGCCAGGTCCGCAACTGCCTCTTCTCCCGGACCGAGACCGACCTGCGGACCCCGATGCGCGAGGGCGCCTCCGACGACGAGCTGCTCGACCTGATGCGCGGCGAGATGTGGCGCAAGCGCCGGGGGCACGGGATCGGCGACCCGGGCTTCGTCCAGCCGGACCGCCCCATGTCGGCGATCGGCGGCTGACCAGCGGCGTCGCCAGCGGTCAGCCGTCGGCCTCGGTCAGGGCGCCGACCGGAACCACCTCGAGGAGAAATCCCCGCACGCCCACGAAGTCGGCCAAGGACTGTGCGTGGACGTCACACGCGAGCCAGACCTTGCGTCGGCCCTCCACGTGGATCTTCGGGTTGCGCCAGACGACGGCATGGACCGCACCGGCACGACAGCCCTTGGCGCTGCACGCCCGGTCCTCGACGTCGGCCCAGGACCCACCCAGTGCGCTGCTCACTGCTCGAGCCGGTGAGCGTCAGGGGGGCCAGGGACCGAGTGGGGGCCGACCGGCTCGATCTCCCCGGACTGTCGGGGCCGGACCGCGTTGGCCGTGACGACCGCGAAGTAGGGGAGGACCACCGCGCCGGCGATCGCGGCCCATCGGAGCCAGCCGTCGGTGACGAAGAGCAGCCCGAGGCACACGACACGGATGCCCATCATCGTGAGGTACCTGCGCACCCGCTGGTCCTGGTCGTCCGCGGGGGACGAGGGCGCCGAGGTGACCGTGTGCACCACCGGTTGCCGCTTGCCATCTGCCACGTCTCCACCATAAGCCCGCCCGGACCGCGCGGGCTCATGGGCCAGCCACGGCCTGGGACGGCGTCGTCGTACCCATCGGTAGTCCACTAGGTTCGGGGCTGGACCGGAGACGCCGGATCGGGAGGCGTCCACGCGAACGCACGAAGGAGACCAGGTGGCAGACACCGAGCCACGCAACGTCCTCGTCACGGGAGGCAACCGAGGGATCGGGCTCGCGATCGCGCGCGCCTTCCAGGCGGCCGGCGACCAGGTCGTCATCACCCACCGGTCGGGGGAGCCACCCGAGGGCCTTCGCGGCGTGACCTGCGAGGTCACGGACTCGGCGTCGGTCGACCAGGCGTTCGCGGCGGCGGAGGAGATCTTCGGCGGGCCGGTCGAGGTGCTCGTCGCCAACGCGGGGATCACCCGCGACACCCTGCTCATGCGGATGAGCGACGAGGACTTCGACACCGTCATCGACACCAACCTGGCCGGAGCGTTCCGCTGCGCCCGGCGCGCCGCGACGGGCATGATCCGCAAGCGTCGCGGCCGGATCGTCTTCATCTCGAGCGTCGTCGGGCTCTACGGCTCGCCGGGGCAGACCAACTACGCCGCCTCGAAGTCGGGCCTCGTCGGCCTGGCCCGGTCGATCACCCGCGAGCTCGGCGGTCGCGGGATCACGGCGAACGTTGTCGCCCCCGGCTTCATCGACACCGAGATGACGGCCGTCCTGGCCGACGAGCAGAAGAAGGCGTACCTCGCCAGCATTCCCGCGGGCCGCTTCGCCACGCCGGAGGAGGTGGCCTCCGTCGTGCGCTTCGTCGCGAGCGACGCCGCCGCCTACATCAGCGGCGCGGTGATCCCGGTCGACGGAGGACTCGGCATGGGGCACTGAGCCGGCCCAGCGGCATACGACCGAAGCCTGTGTCGTATGCCGCTCAGCCGGCTCCCGCTCGCCCGTTGCCGCCCACACGAGAAAGTGACCAACAGACATGGGAATGCTCGAAGGAAAGAAGCTGCTCATCACCGGCGTCCTCATGGACAGCTCGATCGCCTTCCACGTGGCCCGGTTGGCCCAGGAGGAGGGTGCCGAAGTCGTCCTGACGTCGTTCGGCCGGACGATGAAGATCACCCAGGCCATCGCGAAGCGACTGCCCGTGACACCCCCGATCGTCGAGCTCGACGTGGCCAGCCAGGAGGACCTCGACGCGCTGGCCGACCGGGTCCGGGAGCACGTCGACCACCTCGACGGGGTGCTGCACTCCATCGGGTTCGCCCCGCAGGGCGCCTTCAACTTCATGGAGGGCACCTGGGAGGACGCGTCCACCGCCCTGCAGATCTCGGCCTACAGCCTCAAGGCGCTCGGCGTGGCCGCGCTGCCGCTGATGGGCCAGGGCGCGAGCATCGTCGGGCTGACCTTCGACGCGAAGTTCGCCTGGCCGGTCTATGACTGGATGGGGGTCGCCAAGGCCGCCTTCGAGGCGACGAACCGCTACCTCGCTCGCGACCTCGGCCCCAAGGGCATCCGTTGCAACCTCGTCGCGGCCGGCCCGATCCGCACCACGGCGGCCAAGTCGATCCCGGGGTTCAAGCACTTCGAGGAGGTCTGGGACGAGCGGGCCCCCCTCGGCTGGGACGTCAACGATCCGGTGCCTGCCGCCCAGGCCTGCGCCGCGCTGCTGTCGGACTGGTTCCCGGCGACGACGGGCGAGATCCTGCACGTCGACGGCGGCGCCCACGCGATGGGTGGCTAGCCGCCCGGGTCGATGTGATCGATCGGATCAGGCACCGATCGATCACATCGAGTCAGCGTTGAGGGGCTCGGCGCGGTCGGCCTCCTCGATCTCCTCGCGCGTGATGCCGAGCAGGTAGAGCACCGAGTCGAGATAGGGGACGTTGACGCTCGTGTGCGCCTGCTCGCGCACGAGCGGCTTCGCGTTGAAGGCGACGCCGAGCCCTGCGATAGCGAGCATGTCGAGGTCGTTCGCCCCGTCGCCGATCGCGACCGTCCGGCTGAGCGGCAGGCCCTCGAGGGCAGCGAACTCACGCAGGGCCGCGGCTTTGCCCGCTCGGTCCACGACCGTACCGAGGACCTGGCCGGTCAGCACGCCATCGGTGATCTCGAGCCGGTTGGCCCGCGCGTGGTCGATCCCCAGCTCGGCGGCGAGCTCACCGACGATCTCGATGAAACCGCCGCTGACGAGGCCGACCGTGTAGCCGAGCCGCTTGAGGGTGCGCACCAGGGTCCGCGCCCCGGGGGTCAGGATCACGTCACGGCGGACCTCGGCCAGGACCGTCTCGGGCAGACCGGCCAGCGTCGCCACCCGGGCGCGCAGCGACTGTTCGAAGTCGAGCTCGCCCGCCATGGCGCGCTCGGTGACGGCGGCGACCTCGGCCTCTCGGCCACAGTGCGCCGCGAGCATCTCGATGACCTCCTGCTGGATCAGCGTGGAGTCGACGTCGAGGACGACGAGACGCCGGCCGCGGCGCGCCAGGCCACCGGGTGCGACCGCGACGTCGATTCCCGCGGTGGCGGCGACGAGCGAGAGCTGGGTGCGCAGGGAGTCGACGTCCGCCCCGCTGATGTCGAACTCGACCGTCGTCACGGGGTAGCGGGACAGGCGCCGGATCCGGTCGATGTTCGCGCCGTGCTCGGCGATCCGAGCCGTGATGAGGGAGACGGCGTCCGCGCGCAGCGGGGCCCCGAGGACGACCACGGCGGCCCGACCGTGCCGCTGTCGGGCGTTGTCGCCGGTGCCCTCGACGACCGAGAGGGTGAGCCCGAGCCGGTGCGCGACCACGGCGGCAGCGTCGCGGAGCTCGTCCGCGTGCTCCCCGGGGGCGAGGAGGAGGGCCAGGGTCAGGTGTCCGTGCACCGCGACCTGCTGGATGTCGAGGACCTCCGCTCCGGTGCCACTGACGGCACCGACGATGGAGCTGGTGATGCCCGGCCGGTCCTCGCCGGTCACCGTGATGCTCAGGGTCCGCACGTCGTCACTCGTCACGGGACGAGGCTAGTCAGGTCGTCAGCCGGCCCTCCGCTGCATCCGGCATGCGACCGGTCACACGGCCGGCCCGGCCGTGCGGGAGTCGTTGGTCTCGTCGCGCCACTGGAGCAGGTCCCGGACGCGCCCCAGATCCGGGTGGGCCGCGGAGACACTGGCCGTGAAGAGGCGGGTGCCCACGTCGTGCAGCCGCTGCGCGTGCGCGGCGTAGTCGGCCCGCTGGTCGGGGTTGCGCCCCGGCACGAAGGACACCCCGGCGGACCGCTCGATCTCCAGCGGGTCACGTCCGCGGCGTCGACACCACTCGTCGAGGACGCGGTGCTTGTGCGCGATGACGGCGTCGTCGCCGAAGCCGTGCCAGATGTCGGCGTGCTCGGCGACGATGCGCAGCGTCTTCTGCTCACCACCGCCCCCGATGAGGATCGGGATCTGCCGTGTGGGCGGCGGGTTGAGGCGGGTCCACCGGTCGCGCAGGACGGGCAGGTCCCGGGCGAGGTCGTCGAGCCGGCTCCCGGCCGTGCCGAACGGGTAGCCGTACTCCTCGTAGTCCCGCGCCGCCCAGCCCGAGCCGATCCCGAGCACGAGCCGGCCGCCGCTGACGTGGTCGACCGTGCGCGCCATGTCGGCGAGCAGGTTGGGGTTGCGGTAGGAGTTGCTCGTGACCAGGCAGCCGATCTCGGCTCGCTCGGTCACCTCGGCCCACGCCGAGAGGATGGTCCACGCCTCGAAGTGCGGCCCGTCCGGGTCGCCGCTCAGGGGGAAGAAGTGGTCCCACGTCAGGATGAGGTCCGCGCCCACCTCCTCGACGGTCACAGCCAGCGACCGCAGCTGCTCCCAGGTCGCGTGCTGGGGCGGGATCTGGACCGCGACGCGTGCCGGCCTCGGGTCGGTCGCGCTGACGGGCGGGGTGTCGATCATGACTGCTCCTCGGGCGATGTCGAATGCCGCTGGGCTCGGTGCGGTGCGCCACCCGGGACGGGGTGGTCGGCGCGGACGACGCGCAGAGTCGCCAGACTGGGGTCGGCTGCGTAGGCGACGCGGGTTCCGTGGGCCAGGGCGGCGCGGAGCGCGTCGACCGCGGCGGCGGTGACCCGCTCGCCCGGGGCGAGCACCGGGATGCCCGGAGGGTAGGGCGCGACGAGCTCGGCGGACGTTCGCCCGATCGCGGCCTCGACGGACACCGCCTCGTGCAGTGCGAAGAAGGCGGCGCGGGGTGAGGTGACGACGATCGGGTCGACGCTCCACGCGGCTGCGGGCACCGCGGGGCGTGGCTCACCCCGGTGCCGCTCCACCGCGGCGGTGAGGGCAGCGACGAGTCGGCCGAGCCCCACGTCGTCGTCCGCGAGCGTCACGAGTGCGACAAGCGTGTCGCGGTCGGCCATCTCCACCGGCAGGCCGGCCGCGACGAGGTCGCGCTCCAGTGCGATGCCGTCGGCTCCGGTGCCACCGAGGAGCAGCGTCAGCTTTGCCGGGTCGACCCGGGGACCGGTCAGGACGCCGAGACCCGGGACGGCGCAGAGGGCGCGCCGAGCGGCCGCCACTCGCTCCACGAGGGCGCCGAGCAGCTCGGCCCCGTCGCGCGCGAGCAGGGCCCGGGCCGCGTCGGCGCTGGCGAGAATCGCACCGGCCGGGCTCGTCGTGTGGGTGGCCTCGACGGCCGCGTCGAGCCGGGCCGGGTCGATCCGCTCCGTCCGGGCGAGCAGGTAGGCCGCCTGGGACCAGGCCGGCAGGGTCTTGTGGGCCGAGGTGACGAGCACGTCGGCGCCGAGGGCGAGCGCGTGCCTGGGGAGGGCGGGGTGGAAGCCGAAGTGGGCCGCCCAGGCGGCGTCGACCACGAGCGGCCGGCCGTGCCGGTGCGCCACCTCGGCCAGACCGGCGACATCGCCGACGGTTCCCACGTAGGACGGGTCGCCGACGAGGACCGCGACAGCGTCAGGCGCGCGGAGGAAGCCCTCTTCGACCGCGGCGGGGGACACCCCGACCGGGAGGCCGGTCGCGGGGTCGAGGTCGGGCTGGAGCCAGACGGGCTCGAGCCCGGCCAGCACGAGGCCGAGGAGCATCGACCGGTGCAACGTGCGGCCGACGAGGACCTGGTCGCCCTCGCCGCCGAGCGCCAGGGCGACCGCCTGGTTCGCGTGGGTGGACCCACCGACGGAGAAACGGCACACGTCGGCGCCCCACAGCCTCGCCGCTCGGTGCTCGGCGTCCAGCAGCACGCCAGCCGACAGCTTGACGGTGTCGAGGCCGCCGTAGAGCGGGACGTCGCCCGCGACGACGTCGCCGACCAGGTCCTGCCGGTGCTTGTGGCCCGGGATGGTGAAAGGCGTCGGAGCCTGCTCGTGGAAGCGCAGCCACGCGTCGAGCAGTGGCGCGTCCCCTCGAAGGCCCCGCGGGTCAGTCGGCATCGGCGCTGCTCGCGGCAAAGGCTGAGTGGGCTGCCACGACCGCCACGGGGAACGCCCGCACCTGGCGCAGGGCGACCGCCTCCGCACCCAGGTCGCGCTCGGTCGGCCGGGCCAGCACCCGGATCCAGTCCCGCGGCTCACCGGGATCGACCTCGAGGGCGACGACCTCGTAGCCGCTCTCGGTGACGAGCTCCCGGAGCGGCTCCGGCTGCCAGTACTGGAAGAACCTCGGCGCACCGAGCTTCGCCGAGCTCCACTCGGCGCCGTGACCGACCTTGACGGTGAAGGCCAGCAGCCCCGCTGGCGCGAGCGCCGCCCGGATCCTGCCGAGGACGCGGCGAACCTCGTCGGGCTGGAAGTGCAGGAGGACCGCGTTGGCCAGCACAGCGGCATACGGCCCCTGGAGGTCGTCCGTCAGGACGTCGAGGACCTCAGCCACATGACCCGCGGCCCGCTGCATCTCGACGAAGGCACTCGCCGCGTCGGTGCGGTGCACCCGCCGCCCGCTGCGCTCGAGGTGGTCGGCATCACGCCCGTGCGCGCTGCCGATCTCGAGGACGGGGCCGGGGGGCGCCTCGGCGACCAGCCGCTCGAGCCACGCCTCCATCACGATCCACCCGGTCCGCTCGCGGTAGCGCGCGGCCCCCTGCTCGTAGGCCTCGAGCGTGCGTGCGTGGGGGTCCGACTCGCTCACCGGACGACGGTCTGGCCCTTGCCGATGACGGTGATGCCGGTCTCGGTGACGTGGAACCCGCGGGCCAGGTCGTGCTCGTGGTCGACGCCCACCTGGCAGCCCTCGGGGATCACGACGTTCTTGTCGATGATGGCCCGGCGGATCTGCGCATGGCGCTGCACCTGCACGCCGTCGAGCACCACAGAGCCCTGGATGCTGGCGTAGGAGTGGACCCGGACGAGCGGCGACAGGACCGAGGCGTAGATGTGCGCGCCGGACACGACGACGCCGGGGGACACCGCCGAGTTGAGCGCCTCGCCGATCCGGTCACCGCTGCCGTGGACGAACTTGGCGGGCGGGTAGGGCGCGTGCTGCGTGTAGATCGGCCACTCGTAGTTGTAGAGGTTGAAGATCGGGTGGATCGACACAAGGTCCATGTGCGCGTCGTAGTAGGACTCGATCGTCCCGACGTCGCGCCAGTACCCGCGGTCGCGGTCGGTCGCCCCGGGCACGAGGTTGTCCTTGAAGTCGTAGACGCCGGCCTCACCGCGCGTCACGAAGTCGGGGACGATGTCCCCGCCCATGTCGTGCTTGCTGCCTTCGCGGTCCCGGTCCCGGGTCACGGCGTCGATGAGCGCGTCGGCCGTGAAGACGTAGTTGCCCATCGAGGCGAGGATCTCGCCCGGGCTGTCGGGCAGCCCCTTTGCGTCCGTGGGCTTCTCGCGGAAGGCAGCGATCCGACCGGGGTCGGAGTCGTCGACCTCGATGACGCCGAACTGGTCGGCCAGGGAGATCGGCTGACGGATCGCTGCCACGGTGACGCCGGCGCCCGACTCGATGTGCTGCTCGACCATGTCGCTGAAGTCCATGCGGTAGACGTGGTCGGCACCGACGACGACGACGATGTCGGGCTTCGCGTCATGAATCAGGTTGAGGCTCTGGAAGATCGCGTCGGCGCTGCCGAGGTACCAGTTCTTGTCCACGCGCTGCTGCGCCGGCACGGTCGTCACGTAGTTGCCGAGGAGGGTCGACATCCGCCAGGTCTTGGTGACGTGCGCATCGAGACTGTGCGACTTGTACTGCGTCAGGACGACCACCTGGAGGTAGCCCGAGTTGACGACGTTGGACAGGGCCAGGTCGATGAGGCGGTAGATCCCTGCGAACGGCACGGCAGGTTTGGCCCGGTCCGCGGTGAGCGGCATGAGCCGCTTGCCCTCGCCTCCCGCGAGGACGATCACGAGGACCTTGCGATTCGAGTACGGGCTACGTCGCGCCATGTCCCACACCCTAGGCGGCAAGTCACTGCCGGGGGAGGCTTGTCCACGAGAACGCGTGTCGCGGGTCCCGCGTGGCCCTGGGTGCCAGTCCCGTTGGGGTTACGCTCGGCACGTGCGCGTCGACATCCTGAGCAAGGAGTACCCGCCGGCCATCTACGGAGGCGCCGGCGTCCATGTGGCCGAGCTCGTCCGGGCCCTGCGTTCCCGAGGCGACGTCGATGTGCAGGTGCGGTGTTTCGGCGCACCGCGGGACGAACCGGGGACGACGGCCTACCCGGACCTGCCGGACCTCGCACACGCCAACGCTGCGGTCCAGACTCTCGGCGTCGATCTCGCCATCGCGGCCGACACGGTCGGGGCCGACCTCGTCCACTCGCACACCTGGTACGCCAACCTCGCCGGGCACCTCGGCTCGCTGCTGGGCGGGATGCCGCACGTCGTCACGGCGCACTCGCTCGAGCCGATGCGCCCGTGGAAGGCCGAGCAGCTCGGCGGTGGCTACCAGGTCTCCTCGTGGGCGGAACGCACGGCCTACGAGGCGGCGGCCGGGGTCGTCGCAGTCAGCGCCGGGATGCGTGCGGACATCCTGCGCAGCTACCCGTCACTCGACCCGGCCCGGGTCCACGTGGTGCACAACGGCATCGACGCCCAGCTGTGGCAGGCCGATCGCTCGCCGGAGGCCCGGGCGATCGTCGAGCGGCACGGCGTCGACCCGGAGCGTCCCTCGGTCGTCTTCGTCGGCCGGATCACGCGGCAGAAGGGGCTGCCCTACCTGCTCCGCGCCTGCGCCGACCTGCCCCCCGACGTCCAGCTCGTCCTCTGCGCCGGCGCGCCCGACACCCCGGAGATCCTGGCTGAGGTCGAGGGGCTGATGGAGCACCTGCGCGCTCAGCGTGTCGACGGTGTCGTCTGGATCGCGGACATGCTCCCGCGGGCCGAGGTCGTCGCGCTGCTCTCCCACGGCACCGTCTTCGCCTGCCCGTCGGTCTACGAGCCGCTCGGCATCGTCAACCTCGAGGCGATGGCGTGCGAGCTGCCGGTCGTCGCGACGGCCACGGGAGGGATCCCGGAGGTCGTCGTGGACGGCGAGACCGGCTGGCTGGTGCCGATCGACCAGGTCCAGGACGGCACCGGCACCCCGGTGGACCCCGAGCGTTTCGTCGCCGACCTCGCCGCCGCCCTCACCGACGCGGTGTCGGATCCCGCTCGAGCGCGTGCCTTCGGCGTCGCGGGGCGCCGTCGCGCCGTCGAGTCGTTCTCGTGGGCGTCGATCGGCGACCGGACACTCGAGGTCTATCGCTCGGTCCTCGCCGGCTGACGCCGTTGCCGTATGCCGCTGTGCTCGCTCCCAGCGTCGCCGCGGCTCCGTCCCTCCCGACGTGCGGCGGGCCTGTCGAGGCCACGGAGGATCCCGGCCCCCTCGGCCCCACAATGAGCCGGTGGGCGGTAGACATGGGTCCTGACCTGTTCGACGGAGAGGGGTGCAGATGATCGAGCTGCTCACGGGGATGGGCCTGTCCGCCGCGGCGGGCCTGAACGCCTACGTCCCGTTCCTGCTCGTCGCGCTCATCGCCCGGTTCACCGACATCGTCACGCTGCCCTCCGGCCTCGCCTGGATCGAGAGCAGCTGGGCGATCGGCATCGGAGCGGTGCTGCTCCTCACCGAGGTGGTCCTCGACAAGATCGCCGTCGTCGACACGATCAACGACACGGTCCAGACGTTGATCCGGCCGAGCATGGGCGGCCTCATGGTCGCCGCGACGTCCGCTGCGCAGCAGGCCGACCAGTCCTCGTGGATGGGTGACCACCCCTGGCTGGGGGTCGCGGTCGGCGTCGTCGTGTCCGGGCTGGTCCATGCCGGCAAGGCCACCGCCCGCCCTGCCGTGGATGCCGGAACCCTCGGGCTGGGCACTCCGGTCGTCTCCACGGCGGAGGACACCGCCTCCGTCGGGCTCAGCCTCGCCGCCCTCTTCGCGCCGGTCCTCGTGATCGTCGGGCTCGTGGTCCTGGCCGTGGCACTCATCCGCCTCGTGGTGCTCATGCGGCGCTGGCGCCGGCGCAGACGGAGGCCCGCAGCCGGCCCCGAGTCCCTGTCCCACCCGCCCCCGCTCAGGGAGTGAGTCCGCGAGGGGAGAGACCGCGGGGGAGTCAGACCGCGCCCCGACCGCTGGCCGCCGTCGCCTCAGCCGATGAGCCGGCCCACGAGGGCGTGCTCGACGCCGAGTGCCGAGGCCGGTCCGCCGAGGATCTGCTGGAGCAGCTCGCGCGGAGACGGGTAGTCCGGGCCGAGCGCCTCGAGGTAGCGGTCGTGGGCCGACAGCGACGCGACGGCCTCCTCGAAGTGTCCCGAGACGTCGATGGCGTGGGTCGGCTCCGGGTCGCCCAGGATGAGCAGCTGCCTGGCCGACCACGGCTCGAGGCCCTCGTCGACGAGCCCCGGGAAGATCCACCGGTTGCCGGCGTCCGCCCGGGCATCGAGCGTGGCGAGGCCGACGGCCCGGTGGTCCGCCTGGTTGACGAAGCCGCCGGGGAAGTAGGGCGCGAAGGTCGTGGTGACGACGAGGTCCGGGCGGCGGACCCTGATCTCGCGGGCGATCGCCCGTCGCAGCGCCAGGCCGTGCTCGACGACGCCGTCGCGGAACTCGTCGAGGAACTCGACGACCGAGACCCCGACCTCCTCGGCGCCGTCCCGCTCCTCCTGCTCGCGCACGGGGCCGGCCTCCTCCGGCGGCATCGTGTCGATGCCCGCCTCGCCCCGCGTCACGAGCAGGTAGGTCACGGTCTTGCCGTCCTTGACCCACTTGTCGACGGCCGCCGCCGTGCCGTACTCGAGGTCATCGGGATGCGCGGCGACGCAGAGCACTCGGTCGAAGGTGGACTCGTCCAAGGGGTGCAGCTCGGGAAGCTCGGCCATGGCCCCACTATGCCTTGCGCCAGCCGGCCAGGCTCATCACGGCGACGTTGGCCGCGTCCGCGAGCGCGTCGTCCGCGTGGGCCGCGAGGAGCCGCACGAGCGACTCGCGTCGGGCGCTCGTGCCCGCGTCGAGGCCGTCCGCGCCGAGCGCGGTGAGCCCACCCGCCCGGGCGGCGAGCGCACCGGCCGTCGCCGCGAGGGTCATGACGCGCAGGGCCCTGACCGGTAGGGCGTCGGGCAGTCCCCAGATGCGACGGTCCAGGGACTCCTCCGCCGCGGCACGGCCCGCGGGGCCCCACGGCGTCCCGCCGACCCGCTCGAAGGCCTCGGTCAGGTCCGAGAGCCGAGTGAGCAGGCTTCCTTCCACCTCACGCAGGTCGACCATCTCCAGGCGGTGACGGGGCACTGGCTCGGCGTCGTGAGCGGACCAGTCGACCCGCCAGCCACGGTCGCCCTCAGGACCGAACCGGGTGAGCGACGGGATGAGCAGCCCGCCGAGGGACGGCACGAAGACACACTCGCCCGCCTCGGCGGCCAGCGCTGCGACCGGGACCGAGCACAGCGGCATACGGCTGACGTCCCCCGGCCGTGGGAGGGCCACGAACAGGGCGCGCTCGCCGAGGTCGCGCCAGATCTCGAGGCGCCCGAGGTCTCCGGCGACGTGGTCGAGGTCGGGAAACGACCGGGCGAGGGCCTCGCGCAGGCTCACCCCGTCGTTCCACGCCGCGGTGGCCCAGAGGGCCAGACGCACGGAGGCGGGTAGCTCGGACATCAGGGGCATCGTAGGCGCGCCGATCCCGCCGACCCACAGGTGAGCCCCCACCGGACGCCGTCTGTCGTGGCATAGGGTCGGGGCCATGAGCGATGTCCTCGCCTTTGCCGGCGTCTCCGTCAGAAGGGGCAGCAGCACGCTCCTCGACGACGTGACGTGGGAGGTAGAGGAGGGGGAGCGTTGGGTCGTTCTGGGGCCCAACGGCGCCGGCAAGACGACCCTGCTCCAGCTCGCAGCGGCACGGATGCACCCCACCACCGGGGTGGCAGGGGTCCTCGGCGAGGTGCTCGGCGCGGTCGACGTCTTCGACCTGCGCCCCCGGATCGGCCTCTCGAGCTCCTCGATGGCCGACCGGATCCCCGCCGACGAGCTCGTCGGCAACGTCGTCGTCACCGCCTCCTACGGCATCGTCGGCCGGTGGCGCGAGCACTACGACCACCTCGACTACGTGCGAGCCATGGAGCTGCTCAGGACCCTCGGCGTCGAGCACCTCGCTGACCGCCGCTACCGGACGTTGAGCGAAGGCGAGCGCAAGCGAGTGCAGATCGCCCGCGCCCTGATGACCGATCCGGAGCTGATGCTGCTCGACGAGCCGGCCGCCGGGCTCGACCTCGGGGGGCGGGAGGACCTCGTCCGCCGCCTCGGCGAGCTCGCCGCCGACACGGAGGCACCGGCCCTGGTGGTCGTGACCCACCACGTCGAGGAGATCCCGCCGTCGTTCACCGACGTGCTCCTGCTCCGGGAGGGACGGGTCGTCGCGGCTGGACCGATCCCGATCACCCTGACCGAGGACAACCTGTCGCGCACCTTCGGGCTGCCCCTCGTCCTCGAGCAGCACGGGGACCGCTGGTCGGCCCGGGCCCGGTCGTGACCGATTCGTCACCTCCGCCCCCGCGTGGGCGGGGGAACTGAGGCAGAATCGAAGACGTCACACTGGTGACGGATGGGGCGTCGCCCCGCGGGGGCGACCCGGGAAGGCCCTGACGGGCCGGAGAAGGTCGGTGCAACGTGTTCGAGGGATACGCGTGGATGGTGTGGCTGGGGGTCGCGCTCGTGCTCGTGGCGGTCGAGGCAGCCACCGTCGACTTCATGTTCCTGATGCTGGCCGGAGGCGCGCTCGGTGGTTCAGCGGCAGCAGCCTTCGGAGCGCCCTTCCTCGTCCAGGCGGTCGTTGCGGCAATCGTCGCCGTGGTGCTGCTCGTCACCGTCCGACCATGGCTCAAGCGGCGCTTCACTGTGGAGCAGCACCAACGAATGGGGGCCGAGGCCAACCTCGGCCGGTCCGCCTACGTCCTCGACCGCGTCACGACGTCCAACGGGCGAGTGAAGCTGGCGGGCGAGACGTGGAGCGCGCGCACCAGCGGCGACAGCATCGAGCCCGGCGAGGAGGTAGTCGTCGAGGCCATCGAGGGCGCCACGGTCCTGGTCAGCCGCTCGCGCATCCTCGGCAGCTGACCACCCTGAGCCCCTTCCCACCCACGTCACGGCGAGCCCCAGCCCGCCCCGAGACCGCGCGACCCGACAGGGCGCGTCCAGCAGAGCAGTCGCTCACCACACACAAGACAGGGAGTAGTTCGTGGACCCCGTACTCATCATCCCGCTGCTGATCATCGCAGTGGCGCTCATCATCGTGCTGCGCACGGTGCGGATCGTCCCTCAGCAGACGGCGCAGATCGTCGAGCGCCTGGGTGGCTACAACAAGACACTGACGGCCGGGATCCACTTCCTCGTGCCCTTCGTCGACAAGGTGCGGGCCAACATCGACCTGCGCGAGCAGGTCGTCACGTTCCCCCCGCAGCCGGTGATCACCTCTGACAACCTCGTCGTGAGCATCGACACCGTCATCTACTACTCGGTGATCGACGCCAAGGCAGCCGTGTACGAGATCGCCAACTTCATCCAGGGCATCGAGCAGCTGACTGTCACCACGCTCCGCAACGTCATCGGCTCCCTCGACCTCGAGCAGACCCTGACCAGTCGTGACCAGATCAACGGCCAGCTGCGGGGGGTGCTCGACGAGGCGACCGGCAAGTGGGGCATCCGCGTCAACCGGGTCGAGCTGAAGGCGATCGACCCGCCCCACTCGGTGCAGGACTCCATGGAGCAGCAGATGCGCGCCGAGCGGAACCGGCGCGCCGCCATCCTCACGGCCGAGGGGGTCAAGCAGTCCGCCATCCTCACCGCCGAGGGTGAGAAGCAGAGCCAGATCCTGCGGGCCGAGGGATCGGCGCAGGCCCGGATCCTCGAGGCGCAGGGCCAGTCCCGGGCCATCCAGCAGGTCTTTGCGGCGATCCACCGTGGCCGGCCGACCCAGAAGCTGCTCGCCTACCAGTACCTGCAGGTCCTGCCGCAGCTCGCCCGGGGCGACTCCAACAAGATGTGGATCGTGCCGTCCGAGCTGACCGACGCCCTCCGCGGCATCGGCAACGCGCTGGGAGCCAACGACCGCCCCGAGCTCGACGAGGAGGAGTGGTTCGACCCGGGCACGCCCGAGGACGACGCCTTCGCCGAGACCGTCCTGGAGGACCCGGCCAAGGCGCTTGCGGAGGCGCGCGGGCAGGCGGCTCAGGCCAGCGCTGAGTCGACCGAGCACGCCGCGCCCGTGAGCCGGCAACAGCCGCCGATCCAGCCCGCAGCCGACCAGGTGCCGCCGGCCGCTCCCATGGCCCCGGCAGCTCCGATGCCACCGGCTGCCCCCGTGGCCGAGCCGGACGACCTCGATCTGCGCGATGAGGGGGAGACCCCGACCACCCGCTGAGCGGCTCGCGCGTCACCCGGCGACCCTGCCCTAGGGTGGCCGGGTGACGTTCTGGTCGGCCGCCGCCATCGCCCTGGCTGGTACCGCGGCCGGGATGATCAACACGATCGTCGGCTCCGGCACCCTGATCACCTTCCCCACGCTGCTCTTCTTCGGGATCAACCCGCTCGCGGCGAACGTCTCCAACACCCTCGGCCTCGTCGCAGGGGGAGTCACCGGCGCCTGGGGCTACCGCCACGAGCTGTCGGGCCAGGCTCCGAGCCTCCGTCGGCTCATCCCGCTCTCTCTCGTCGGCTCCGTCATCGGCGCCGCCCTGCTCCTCGTCCTTCCCCCGAGCGCCTTCAACGCGATCGTCCCGGCCCTGATCGCGCTGGCGCTCGTCCTCGTCGTGCTCGGCCCCCGGATCCAGGTCTGGGCCGGCCGGGACCGTCACGCACAGCCCGCCTGGCACGCGCCCGCGATGGCTGGGGGAGTGCTTCTCGCAGGGATGTACGGCGGATACTTCGGGGCAGCCCAGGGGGTTCTCCTGATGGGCCTGTTCAGTGCGCTGAGCGCCGAACCGCTGCAGCGTCTCAACGGCTACAAGAACGTCCTGGCCCTCATCGTCAACGTCGTCGCCGCACTGCTGTTCGTCGTGTTCGCCCGGGAGCACGTCGACTGGCGCGTCGTGGCGCTCATCGCCGGCGGCAGCTTCGTCGGCGGCGTGCTCGGCGCCCGCATCGGCCGGCGCATCCCGCCCGGCGTGCTGCGCCTGCTCATCGTGGCCATCGGCGTGGTCGCCATCGTCAAGCTGATCTGGTTCGGGTGACCGGCGTCCATCTCGCCCTGGGGCTCGCCGTCCTGCTCGGGGCCCTGGTCCAGGGGTCCATCGGCTTCGGCAGCGCCGTCGTCGCGGCGCCCTTCGTCGTGGTGTGGGCCCCGGAGATCATGCCGGTCGCCGTCCTCGTCACGAGCCTCACCGTTCCGGTGGTCCAGCTCGTGCACGGTCCGCGTCGGGTCGCCTGGCGCCCCCTGGGATGGGCCCTCATCGGAAGGGCCCTGCTCACCCCGGCGGGCGTCTGGCTCGTCTCCGCCTACTCGGCGGACCTCATCGCCGTCCTCGTCGGTGTCCTGCTGCTCCTGACGGTCGGAGTGTCCTTGACCCGCTTCCGGATCCACGCGAACCCGAGCAACGCCTTCGCCTCCGGAGCCGTGGCCGGGGTCTCCGGGACAGCAGCGTCCATCGGGGGTCCGTTCTTCGCGCTCGTGCTCCAACACGAGGAGCCGGCCCGGGTCCGCTCGACGCTGTCCTGGTTCTTCGTCGTCGGGACGGCGATGGCCCTCGGGGGGCTGGCCGTCGCCGGTCAGGTCCACCGGACAGCCGTCGACGTCGGGCTCCTGTGGGTCCCCTTCTCGGTCCTCGGCTACGCCGCCGCCCAACCGGTCCGCCGGCTCCTTCCCGCGGGTCGCCTCCGGGTGGCCGTGCTCGCCTTCTGTGCGCTGGCCGGCGTCGCGGTGATCGTCCGCGCGCTCGTGGCCTGACCGCTCTACCCTTGCCGCGTGCCGATCCTCATCACCGACGCGTCGGACCCCCGGCTGGAGGACTACGTCTCGCTCACCGATGTCGCCCTGCGACGGCGGGCCGAGCCGGAACGTGGCCTCTACATCGCCGAGAGCGAGAAGGTGATCCGGCGGGCGCTGGTGGCCGGCCACCGGCCCCGTTCCTTCCTGATGGCCGAGCGGTGGCTGACGGACCTCGCCGACGTGGTGGCCGACGCCGAGTCGCACGACGTGCCGGTCTTCGTCGGCGAGCACGACGTCATCGAGCGACTCACGGGCTTCCACCTGCATCGCGGGGCGTTGGCCTCGATGCAGCGACCGGGCCTGCCGGAGGTGGCCTCGCTCGTCGCCGATGCACGGCGCATCGTCGTGCTCGAGGACATCGTCGACCACACCAACGTCGGGGCCATCTTCCGCTCCGCCGCAGCCCTCGGGGTGGACGCGGTGCTCGTCACACCCCGGTGCGCCGACCCGCTCTACCGCCGCTCGATCAGGGTGTCGATGGGCACCGTCTTCCAGGTCCCGTGGACGAGGATCGACCCGTGGCCCAGCGGGATGGCGGTTCTCCAGTCCCACGGGTTCACCGTCGCGGCGCTGGCCCTGTCCGACGACGCAGTGGCCCTGGATGTCCTCGAGGCCGCGCCGCCGACGAAGGTCGCCGTGGTCCTGGGCGCCGAGGGGGACGGCCTCGGTGGCACCACGGTCGCCGCGGCCGACGTCGTCGTGCGCATCCCGATGGCCGGGGGCGTCGACTCGCTCAACGTCGCGGCTGCCTCGGCGGTGGCCATGTGGGCGCTGCGCGTCCGGGACCGCTGACCCGTTGCCCGGCTGCGACCGGGTGCCCTGAGCGCCCAGCGCGGCCAGCCCCCTGCCGGATGCCGCTGAGCTCGCTCCCAGCCCGACCGGTCCACCCACAGCCTCCCGCCCTCCCCCCC
>Ga0209347_1001591_pt1 | contig 35323 bp, 33 predicted proteins | sample AutmiccommuBRH23_FD_187382 | JGI IMG/M metagenome (GOLD analysis project Ga0209347, IMG submission 187382) | Deep subsurface microbial communities from Mt. Terri, Switzerland - Autotrophic microbial communities BRH/23 (SPAdes) (version 2) | ecosystem: Environmental > Aquatic > Deep subsurface >...
TCCTGGTCGGCTTCGCTGGCCCATCAGGGCGAGTGTGGGGCCAGAAATCCCGGGGGATTTACTCCCCACGCCCAGAGCCGCTATGAGGAGGGCATGCACATTACACCCATCAAGATCGGGGAAAATTTTCAGCTAAAAGCAGATTTGATGGAAATGATGGAAAACATGACCCGCTCTCCCCGGGAGCAGACCATGGACACCAAGGCGCGCCTGGCGGCCTGCTACCGGATACGTACCCGCCTTCTGGAAATTATTGAGGAAAAAGACGCTGAGACGTTGATTGGCGCCCTGCGGAAAATGATCTACGACAACGAACAGGCCATCTGCCGGAAAATGAGCCAGTGGAACGACGGAACATACAGAGCGGTTGGGTTCTTCGACACCATCGGTATCGCCGAGGGCCTGCTGAAAGTCAGCTTGGCGGTGAAAAAGCAGGGAGATCGGGTAACTCTGGATTTTTCCGGCAGTTCACCCGAAACGCCCGGTCCTTTTAACAGCATGCGCCATCTGTCGGCCAGTTGCCTGGGTTCTTACCTGGCAGGGTTTGTATGTTCGGACCTTACTCTTAACGCAGGTTTTCTGGAACCCTTTGACTTTATTTTTCCGGAAGGCACGGTTATCAACTGCGGTCCTGAATCTGCCTGCGCCTTGGGCATACAGGTGGCTTACATCGTAATGGACGTAATCTCGACGGCTTTTGCCAAGATGATTTTCGACAGTGAGGACAGCGGCAGTTCGGCGGCCTGCTGGTACAGTGTCTGCAACGGGCCCTTTTACGGCGGTTACAACCAGCGGGGTATCCCCATTGCGGCCTTGCCTATGGAAATCAACGCCGGCGGGGGATGCGCCTCGGCCACAGTGGACGGAGTTAATGCCGCCGCGCCCATTTGGGCACTGGTTACCGACATGGGAGATCTGGAGTTCGAAGAGTTGGACTATCCCATACTTTATTTGCACCGGAACAAATACCTGAAAGATCTGCACGGCTATGGGATGCGCCGGGGGGGCGCCGGGATAGATGTGGCCTACATGGTGCACAATACCCAGGCCTTGGTGATGGGGTCCTTCGGCCAGGGCAACAGGTTCCCGGTCAGTTCGGGACTGTTCGGCGGCTATGGCTGCGGCAGTCCGCCGGCGGTCCAGGTGACCAACAGCAATGTGGCCCAAATGCTGCAGGAGAGTTCCCACCGGCTGCCTCAAAACAGCCGGGAGTTGATCGAGCAGCAGCCGTTTCAGGGTGAATATGAAATTACAGGGTCCAACAGAGACGTACGCCTGTTGCCGGACAAAAGTATCTTCGTGATGAGCACCGGTGGCGGTGGCGGTTACGGGGACGTGTTGGAAAGGGATCCCGATGCAGTCATGTGCGACCTGCGGGACCAGTTGATCTCCCACTGGGTGGCGCAGAATGTATATCGGGTGGCCTATGATCCGGAAACGCTGGCGGCGGATCGACTGAAAACCGCCGAACAACGGCAGGAGGAAAGGGAGGCGCGCAAGCGGCGGGGTAAGAGTTGTGCGGAATTCCTGGAGGAATGGCAGCAAAAGAAACCGCGCGCAGAATTGCTTAACTTCTACGGGCAGTGGCCAGAAGCGGTAAGGTGACCGGGTTGCAGCTCAATCGCCGGGGCTAGGCGCTGCCAGACATTTTTGATTCTGCTGAAAGGGAGAAAAATCACATGGAAACAACAGCAAAAGAACTTGTCCGGCGGCTGTTCTCCTTGCAAACGGTCTCCCGCCTCCCCGTTTTGCCTTTCATCTCCTGCTGGTCGGCTAAAGTGGGCCAGGTGTCTGTCCGGGAGATGTGGGCCGACCCTTCATTGCTGGTCCATAGTCTCCTGCAGGCTCACCAGGTTGCCGGCAGTGACTGGGTGGCAGGACCCCTGGATATCACCCTGGAAGCAGAGGCCGGCGGGTGCCGGCTGGAGTGGGGGGAGGAGGGGGCGCCGCCGCAGGTGGTATCCCATCCATGGCAGGGACTTCCGTCTATTCCGGGCGACCGGGATCTATTCCTGATGGCGGAAGGGGGGCGTCTGGCGGCAGTAATGGAAATGATCAAGAGAATTGCTGTCATCCGGGGCCGCCAGGTGGCGGTGGCCGGTACTGTCACCGGTCCCTGCACCCTGGCCGGGCTCTTGCTGGGAGAAGATCCATCAGCCAGGGGAGTGGGTCAGCCGGAGTTAACCGGCCAGTGGTTTGCGGCAGCCGGAGATATGGCTCTGCGTCTGTTGCGCGCCTATGGTGAATTACGGGTGGAGGCGGTTGTGCTGGCGGAGGCAGACATGCCTCCGGGGGGAATTGCTACGCCTCCCCTGCTCGAGTTTCTCAGATCATGGATCAATATAAGCCGTTTTTACCGTATCGCCCCTTTGTTTTACGGCTCCAGCATCACCTTTAAAGATCTGGAATTGTTGGCTTCTTTGGGCATCAGGGGCGTCATGGCTGGACACTGGGAATTTGACGCAATGAGGCTTACTGAAAGCCCTTTATTAAACAGAATCTGTATTGGTGTTGACGTTTTTTCCGACCCAGCTTCGGTATCGGAGATGGGTGGCTGGAAAGAAATCTGGGAAGGCAGCGGGAAAAGGGGGTTATTCCTGACAGGGGAAATTACCTATCATGCTTCAGTTGCTCAAGTAAGAAAGGTGGTGATGCAGGTAGCGGGAAAATGATGCGGGGTGGCGACGATTCTACTGGAGGCTGTATATCTGACAAAAGTATGAGGACGTTAAGAAGCAAATAGTTAATTTAAGGGAGGTAAGCATATGGATTACTTTGACCTGATGAATTTCCACCTGACCGAGGACGACATTGCCATCAAGAAAGCGGCCCACAAGTTTGCCAGGGAGATCATGAGGCCGGTGGCCAAGCAGCTGGATACAATGAGCGCCGAGGAAGTGGTGGCGCCCGGGTCGCCCCTGTGGGGCTTTTTGAAACAGGCCTATGAGCAGGGCTATCACTGCTACGCCTTTCCCGCCGAGGTGGGCGGCCCGGGCCTGACCCCGCTGCAGCAGCACCTGGTGGCCGAGGAGTTGGGCTGGGGCAGCTTTGGCCTGACGGTGCTGCTGGGTGTGGCCTACTTCCCGTTTTTCCTGGCCGCCTCGTCGGCCATGATCACCGGCGACATGGAACTGGTGGACAAGTTTGTGCGGCCCTACTGCGAGTGCAAGGACGGCAGCATACGCGGCTGCTGGGCCATCACCGAGCCGGACCACGGATCGGACGTGGTCAACGCCGACCCCAATGTGTTCTGGAGTGTGCAGGCCAGGCCGGACGGGGACGAGTGGGTTATTAACGGGCAAAAGTCGGCCTGGGTTTCCGGGGGAACCATCGCCAACTACGCCGCGCTGTTTTGCGGGGTGGACCCGTCCATGGGCATGGCCGGCGGCGGCGTGTTTTTCTGTCCCCTGGATTTACCCGGAGTTTCCAAGGGCAGGCCCCTGGAGAAAGTGGGGCAAAGGGACCTGAACCAGGGAGAAATTTATTTCGACAACGTCAGGATTCCGAAAAAATACCTGCTGTTCGGCCCGGAAATGTTTTTAGCGGCCTTTGAAAACACCCTGTCCGGCGCCAACGCCTTTATGGGCGTCATGGCCACCGGCCTGGCCCGGGCGGCCTTCGAGGAGGCCCTGACATACGCCAAGGTCAGGGTGCAGGGGGGCAGGCCCATCATTGAGCACCAGTCGGTAAGGCAGAGGCTGTTCGAGATGTTCGCCAAGGTGGAGACCAGCCGGGCGATTTCAAGGAACGTGTCACTTTATAACGGCGATCCCAGGGTCCAGGCGCCCTTGCTGGATTATGCCTCGGTGGCCAAGGTGGTCTGCACCCAAAATTGCTTCGACGTGGCCCACGCCGCCGTGCAGATCCTGGGCGGAAACGGGCTGACCAGGGAGTACCTGACCGAAAAGCTGTTCCGGGACGCCCGGGCCACCCTGATCGAGGACGGCAACAACGAGGTTCTGTGCTGGAACGGCGGGAAGATGGTGGCGGAAACCTACCCCAGGGCGCGTTAGTCAGTTAGCCGCAAAAGCGGGGAGGGGGCGGCGGCCCCCTCCCCGGCCGGGCAGGAGGAGAGACAATGAGTGATAATATCTACATCATCGGCGTGGGGATGATTAAGTTCGGCAAGTACCTGGAAAGGAGCGTCAAGGCCCTGGCGGGCGACGCCCTGGAAGGGGTATTGAAGGACTGCGGCCTGGCCCGCAGCGATATTGAGGCGGCCTGGTTTTCCAACTCCAGCTGGGGATTATACAGCTTTCAGCACTGCATCCGGGGGCAGGTGGCCCTGTCCGCCGGCGGCCTGGAGGGAATACCCGTGACCAACGTGGAAAACGCCTGCGCCGGCGGGTCCACCGCCCTTCACGGGGCCTGGACGGCGGTAAAGGCCGGTCTTTACGACTGCGTGCTGGCCATCGGCGCCGAAAAGCTTTACGACCAGGACCGGGTCAAGGTGATGAAGGGTTTTACGGCGGGGGTCGACGTGGAGGAAATGGAACAGAAGATCGCCGCCATACAGGAGGAGGAGAGGAAACGCAGGGAAAAGGAGGCCGGGGAAAAGGGGGTTGAAGCCAGCCCGGAGAAGCCCGGGGGGCACTCGGTGTTCATGGACTTTTACGCCTCGTGGGCCAGGAAGCACATGGATCAGTACGGCACCACCCGGCGCCAGCTGGCCGTCATCGCGGCCAAGGCGCACAACAACTCGGCCCTAAACCCCTTGGCCCAGTACACCTTTCCCATGACGGTGGACCAGGTGCTGGCCGACCGGGAGGTGTCTTATCCCCTGACCCGGGCCATGTGCGCCCCGGTGGGGGACGGGGCGGCCGCGGCTGTCATCTGCAGCGGGCGCTTTCTGAAAAAACACCCGTCCAACCGGGCGGTGCTTATCCGGGCGTCCATATTGAAGTCCGGCAGGCGCGGGGGAGACAACGACATCTGTGAGCGGGCGGCCAATGCGGCTTACGAGACAGCCGGCCTGGGGCACGGGGACGTGAATGTGGCCGAGGTCCACGACGCCACCGCCTTCGGTGAACTGTACCAGACCGAGCAGCTGGGGTTTTGCCCCGCCGGGGAGGGAGGTCCCTTCGCCGAGAGCGGCGCCACGGCCCTCAGCGGCAAGATACCGGTCAATCCCAGCGGGGGGCTGATGTCCAGGGGCCACCCCATCGGGGCCTCGGGGCTGGCCCAGATTTATGAACTGGTCACCCAGCTCAGGGGCGAGGCCGGGCGGCGGCAGGTGAACAATCCCCGCATCGCCCTGGCGGAAAACGGCGGCGGCACCCTGGGCAGCGGGGAGGCGGCCATGACCATACACATCCTGGAGAAAGTCAGGTAGTGCCAAACTTTTATTGTAGGGGGTAGAACAGATGACCCAGGCGGAGATGAAAGACTGGACCGAAACTGAAAAGGTGATCCTTTCCCGGCGCAGTGTGCGCCTGTATAAAGATCAACAGGTGCCCGAAGATCTGGTCAGGAGAATACTGGAGGCGGGGCGTTTCGCCCCCTCGGCGGGAAACTGCCAGCCGTGGAAGTTTGTGGTTGTGCGTGACAAGGAAATACTGGACGCCCTGGCCGGCAGTGTGATCGCCGTCTGTAAAAACATGGTGGAGATGTTCGGCCAGGCCAAGCCGCCGGATCCGCTGCACCCTGTGCCCTATTCGGCGGTGGGCATGATCGCGGCCGGCAGGTTCGGCATTTTCCACGGGGCGCCCACCGTGATCCTTATTTTCAAGGACGGCCGGGGCGTGGTCAATCCCGACCTGGACTGCGGCATTGCCGGCCAGAACATGGTGCTGGCCGCCCACAGCCTGGGACTGGGGACCTGCTGGGTGAGCTTCGCCGGATTTGCCTTCCAGTACGTGCCCGAATGGCAGGAGCGTTTCGGCATCGAATTTCCCTACGAGTTTGTCACCAGCGTCGCGGTGGGATACCCCGAGGGCAGCCCCAACGGCATGGCCCAGAGGGAAACCCACGCCGTGGAGTGGTATGAAAACGGAAGCAAAAAGATTGTTTATTGAGGAGGAGCGGCCAATGTCCGAAAAAAAAGTTATTGTCGGCTGGGATCAGACCAACCTTGCGGAAACCAGGTTCGGAGTGGTGGAATTCAATCATGACAAGTGCATAGGCTGCTCCTGGTGCGCCCAGGTCTGCCCCTGCAAGGCCATTGAGCTGGTTGAGGAGAAGGCGGCGATGACGCCGGATTCCCAGTGCATGTTCTGCGGCTGCTGCCAGGCCATCTGCTCGGAGGATGCCATCACTCTGAAGGAACCCCCCGCCTGGCCCGGGTATTTCGTCATCCTTGACCGGGGAGCGCCGGAAAAGCCCAGGCTTACCTTCTAATCAGCCGATTGGATCAGGCCCCGGGGAGGAATGATTAATGAGACCGCGAACAACGAACTGGGAGATGTTGCTGGAAGAACAGGCCGGGGCGCTGGGGGATAAACCTTTTTTGTACCTTGTCTACCAGGACAGGCACATAAGCTACCGGGAGATGAACGACAACGCCAACCGGGTGGCCAATTACCTGCTCAGGATCGGGTGCCGGCCTGGCTACGGCATCGCCATGCTGATGAATAATTCTCCGCAGTTCCTGGATATTTTTATCGGTATGCAGAAGCTGGGTATGTACGCCAATACCGTGAACACCTCCCTCAAGGGGGAGGGCCTGGCCTATATCATCGACAACAGCGACGCCAGGATCCTGGTGGTTGATTATGACCTTACCGGCCTGTACCGCAGCGTGGAAAAAAACTTGCCCAGGATCAAGACGGTTATTGTCAACACCCTGGAAGCCCCTGCCGGTTACGTTGTGCCGGAGGGCATGCTCGACCTCCGGAGCGCTTACCGGGACGACGTTCCCGCCACCAGGCCCGAGGTGGACTTTGACGAAAACAATATTATTCTTTTGATGTATACCTCGGGCACCACCGGCCTGCCCAAGGGGGTGGTGTCGAGATACAACAAGGGCCGGATGGAAACCATGAAGATGTTGGCGTCAGTCACTCTCAAGCCGGATTCGGTTTATTACACGCCCCTTCCCCTCTTTCACGGAAACGCGCTGTTGATTACCACCACCCAGTCTCTGGCCATGGGCTGCACCGTGGCCCTGAGCAAGAGATTCAGCGCCAGCCGCTTCTGGGACGAGGTCAGGCAGTCCAGGGCCACCATTTTCAATACCCTGGGGGCCATGATCCCCATCCTGATGAAGCAGCCCGAGAGGCCTGACGACCGGGATCACAACGTCCGCCGGGTGCTGTCGGCGGCGTGCCCGGTCGATATGTGGGCGCCCTTTGAAAAGCGCTTCGGAGTGGAGATTTGGGAGGCCTACGCGGCGGTTGACGGGACCGGACTGATTGCTAATTTCGGCACCGGGCCGGCGGGATCCATAGGCAAGCCCATGGGGGTTGAAATCCGTATTGTTGACAATGAGTGGACAGATGTTCCGCAGGGTACGGTGGGGGAAATTCTCTTCAAGGTGGCGGAAGACAGTAAAAGGGTTGAGTACTACAAGAATGCGGCGGCCACCGGAAAGAAAACCCGTGGCGGCTGGGAGTCCACAGGCGACCTTGTTTACCAGGATGCTGAAGGATACCTGTACTTTGTGGGGCGCAACACCGAGTCCATGCGGAGGCGGGGGGAAAATGTGTCGGCCTACGAGGTGGAGCAGGCCATTCTACAGCATCCTGCGGTCCTTGAGTGTGCTGTGTACGCCGTTCCGTCGGAACTGGCCGAGGATGAAATAATGGCCTCCATCACCCTGGTGGAGGCGCGGGACCTCAGGCCCCGGGAACTGATCGACTTTCTCCAGGATAAACTGGCCAAGTTTGCCATCCCGAGGTATATCAGGACAGTAAAAGATCTGCCCAAGACCGAAACCCACCGCATTAAGAAAAAAGAACTTGAGGCCATCGGCGTCACCGCGGATACCTTTGACAGGGAAAAAGCCGCGGCCGGCACGTAGACTGGGGAAATTGCGGAGATCAGATTGAGTTGTTCGGTCTTGAGATTATTATTGTTAAAACCACTTGCTGCCGGCGTCAGAGTATGGCGACCGGCATTATTATGACACCGGAAAAGGAGCCGGCTACCCCCGGGCGGTCCACCGGCAGATCGTTAACAGCCATAGTTTCCGGTTTTTGGTGTTCAGTTTTCTTACCTCCTCCGCCACAACCGAGAAACCTCTGCCGTGTTCTTTCGCCCTGGCGGCCTCTATGGCTGCATTTAACGCCAGTAGGTTGGTTTGGCCGGCAATATCTTCGATGATGCCGGTAAACCTGGTTTATCTTCTGTGAACTGACTTTTAGTTATTCAAAACTGGTATTTATTGACTTTATATTATTTATCAGATGGTCGATTACTTCCTGCCCTTCCCTGGCCTTTTGGTCGGTTTCCAGGGCCAAGTCGGCCGTGCTCCTGGTTCGGTCGTCAGAATGCTTAGCGATACCAGCCAGTTCTTCAATATTTTGCAGCAGGTTTTGAGCCTGGACCGCCTGATCATTGGCGCCGGATGATATTTGTTTAGAACTGCTGGAGATACGGCCTGTTGTTCACTCTGTTATATATTTTCTATAACAACCGCCATGCCCTGGCCCCCGCCGACGCAAAGAGTAGCCAGGCCCAAGCGCAGATTCCGCCTCTTCATCTCGTAGAGCAGGGTTACACCAAGCCTGCAGCCGGTGGCCCCCAGCGGGTGCCCCAGGGCGATGCCGCCGCCGTTGACATTCACGCGGTCCAGATTTAGATCCAGCTCCCTGATGCAGGCCAGGGTCTGGGAGGCAAAGGCCTCGTTAATCTCGATCAGGTCGATGTTGGCCAGGGAAAGGCCCATCTTGCCAAGCAGCTGTTTCACCGCCGGGACCGGACCGATACCCATGTAGCGGGGCGAGACTCCGGCGGCGCTGAAGCCCAACAGCCTGCCCATCGGGGTCATCCACCGGGACAATTTCCTCCTTGGACTTGCCCTCCTGAATAGCCCTGGTGGCCAGCTGGTGGCTGCGCAGGGCGAAGGCGTCCTGGTCCTGTCGGCTGACGTTGTATTTCTGGGCCACGTTTTCCGCGGTCGTGCCCATGCTAAGGTCGGACCCGTATATCTCATTGGGCTGGGCCCCGGGCCCCCCCTCCAGGTTGGAGTCGATGAGCTGAACCTGCCCGTCGCCCCACCTGGCGCTTCGGATATAATGGGGAGCCCGGCTCATGTTTTCCGCCCCGCCCACCACCACGACGCCGGCCTCGTCCGAGGCCACCTGAAGATACCCGCTGTACATGGCCTGCATGGCCGAGGCGCACAGCCGGTTGACGGTGAAGGCCGGCACCTCCTCGGGCAGCCCGGCCCTCAGGGCGGCCACCCTGGCCATATTAGCCGACTCTGTGCTCTGGCGGACCTCCCCCATGATAACCTCGTCCACCTGGCCCGGCGATACGCCGGCCCTCTTCAGCCCCTCTTTAACGACGATGGAACCCAGTTCCCCGGATGTAACCGTGCGCAGCGTCCCGCCGTAGCGGCCGATGGCCGTGCGCACCGCACTGATGATATAGACGTCCTCTTTCACCCACAGCCCCCCTTAATTTAGCCACAGAGGTCACAGAGAAAAGCCGACCCATTCCCAGATGGCCGCGGCGCCCTGGCCGTGGCCCACGCACATGCTTTCAACGGCGAACCTGGCGCCGTAATACGGCATCTCGTGCATTATGGTGGTGGCAATGCGGGCGCCGGTGCAGCCCAGGGGGTGTCCCAGGGCTATACCGCTGCCCCTGGGGTTGAGCAGGGAATGGTTCCTGATCCCCAGTTGCTCGGCGCAGTAAACCGCCTGGGAGGAGAAGGCCTCGTTGATTTCCCACAGGTCGACCTGGTCCGCAGTCATGCCGGCCTGCTTCAGGGCCTTGGGCACGGCCAGGGCCGGGCCGATGCCCATCACTGCGGGGTCCAGACCCACCACCGCATAGGCAACCAGCCTCATTTTCGGCTTCAGCCCCAGCTCCCTGGCCTTTTCCCGGCTGGCCACCAGGACTGCGGCCGCGGCGTCATTGGTCTGGCTGGAATTGCCTGCGGTGACGGTGGCCGCTTCGTCCTGCATGAACACCGGCTTCAGGGCGGCCAGGCTCTCCATGGTTGTGTCCGGCCTGATCCCCTGGTCCCGGTCCACCGCCATTCTCCGGCAACCGCACTCCCCGGCGGGCACATCGGCCTCCACCGGCAGTATTTCCTCCTTGAACAGCCCCTCCACCGTGGCCCGGTGGGCCTTGGTGTGGCTTTCCACGGCGAACTGATCCTGCTTTTCCCGGCTGATGTTATACCTGCGGGCCACCATTTCAGCCGTGTAGCCCATGGAAACCATCTGGGGGTCGCAGAATTCCCCCAGCCTGGGATTGTGGTCCGACCCGGTGCCCATGGGAATGTGGGTCATGTGCTGGACCCCGCCGGCCACGATGAGGTCGGCCCAGCCCATGGCGATGGAAGAGATGGCGAAGGCGACGGACTGCAGGCCCGAGGCGCAGAACCGGTCCACCGTGCAGCCCGGAACGCCGTGCGGCATCCCGGCCATGATAGCGGCGTAGCGGCCGATGTTCGACCCCATATCCTTCATCAGGGCGGTGCCGCCCAGCATCACGTCGTCCACCTGCTCCCTTTTCATGCCGGTTATGTCCGCCCGTCTCAGAACCTCGTTGATCACCAGGGCAGCCAGGTCATCGGCCCTGATGTTGGCAAACCAGGACTTTTTGCCCGCCTTTGCGATGGGCGTGCGGACGCCCTCGACCAGATAAACCTCTCTCATTTCTCACCTCTATACCGGCCGGTTTCCCCGCTTCTTTTGAGGCAGGGGAACCTGGGGGACTTTATTCCCGGAGAGTTTCAGGGCGTTGATAATCACCTCTCTGGTGCGCCTGGGATCGATAATGTCGTCAAAGAAGTCGTAGCGCATGTTCGTCCCGGTAACCAGAGGGTCCACGTACAGGTCAAAGTATTCTCTTTTTTTGGCTTCCGCAAAGGCCAGGCGCTCCTCGCCGGTGGGGAGGGACTGGATTTCACGGTTGTAGATGATGGCCACCGCCCCGTCGGCGCCCATAGGGCAGAGTTCCGCCGTGGGCCAGGCATACACAAAATCGGTGGAGTATGGTTTGGCGCAGAAAATGGGTGACGTCCCGCCGTAGGACTTGCGGACCAGAATGGAGACCCGGGGCACAGTAACCGTGCAGGTGGTGTGCAGCAGCTTGGTGCCGTGCCGGATGGCGCCCTTTCTTTCCCACTCGTCGCCCACCAGGATGGCCGGCATATCCACCAGGTAGACCAGGGGGATGTTGAAGCAGTCGCAGAAAGTGATGAACCTGGTGTACTTGTCGCAGGAATCCGGCTCCATGCAGCCGGCTATGTAGGCCGGGTTGCCGGCGGCTATGCCGCAGACCTGGCCGTCGAAGCGGCTGAAGCCCACGATGGAGTTCTTGGCGTAGTCCTTCTGCACCTCCAGGAATTCGCCGCCGTCCACGATCAGCCGGATTACCTCGTGCATGTCGTAGGACCGGCGCGGGTCCTTCGGCAATATGTCCAGCAGCCTTTCCTCCCGCCGGCGCGGGTCGTCGGCGGGCCGGACGTAAGGCGGCTTTTCGCCGCAGTTCGAGGGAAGGTAGCTCAGCAGCCTTTTGGCCACCTCCACGGCTTCCCGGTCGTCGTCCACTGCAAAGTGGCAGGATCCGCTGTGCCTCATGTGGTAATCGGCGCCGCCGGTCTCCGAGATGTCTTCAGCGGTGGTGACGGCGGCGGTCGCCCGGGGCCCGCCTAGCCACATGCTGGCGGCGTTCCTGGTCATGATTACGAAGTCGCTCAGCACCGGGCTGTAAGCCTGGCCGGCCGCGCACCCGCCGCAGACAACCGAGATCTGGGGAACAACTCCCGAGTAAATGCTCTGCAGCCAGAAAAGTTCACAGAACGGCCTTAAGCACTGCGCAGCCTCGTTTAGCCGGCCTCCAGCCGAGTCGATAAAGGCAACTATGGGCACCCTCATTTCTCCGGCCATTCTGGTAATATTCCTGATTTTCCAGGAGTGCCCCTCTCCGGCTGCTCCGGCCAGGACCATATAATCCGTGGCGTAGGCGCACACCGTCCGCCCGTTGACCTCTCCGAAGCCGCAGACAACGCCGTCGGCGGGAGTTTCGTATTTGTTCATGCCCATCTCTTTAATTTGGCTTTCGGCAAAGATGCTCACCTCGTTGAAGGTGCCCTCGTCGAAAAGGGCGCAGATCCTTTCCCTGGCCGTCCACTTGCCCATGGCGCGCAGCCTCTGGTACAGACGTTCGCCGGCCGGCTCCATGAGTCTTGTCCTTTTTTCCTCCATCCGGGCCAGCCTCGTTCTGACGTCCTCCACGTAGGGCCTGAAGGTGATGCCCTTGCCCTTGGCCGACTTTTTCTTTTCCTCAATGATTTCCCTGGTGGTATCCACCAGGTATCTTTTTTCGTCTTTCTGTTCCATGCCCAGCCTGCCTCCTTAGACAAAACTTTGGAGAAAATGGGTGTTGATCTCACCCTTGACGAATCTTTCATCTTCCATCACTTTCTGGTGAAAGGGGATGGTGTTTTTGATCCCTTCCAGATAAAACGAACTCAGCGCTCTCTTCATCCGGCTGATGGCCCCGGACCGGTCCTTCTCCCAGACAATCAGCTTTGCCAGCAATGAATCGTAAAAGGGGGGGATTTCATAGCCGCTGTATAAGTGCGTATCCACCCTGACGCCAAACCCCCCGGGTATGATCAGGTTTTTGACCGTGCCGGGCGAGGGCGTGAAGTTGTTTTCCGGGTCCTCGGCGTTGATCCGGCATTCAACTGACCACCCCGTTGACTTTACGTCATTCTGACCGATCTCCAGCCTTCCGCCGGAGGCAATGATAATCTGCTGTCTGACCAGGTCGATGCCGGTCACCATCTCGGTCACCGGGTGCTCAACCTGCAGGCGGGAGTTTATTTCATTAAAGTAGAAATTCTTGTGGGCGTCCACCAGGAATTCCACCGTGCCGGCGTTGGTGTAGTTAACCGACCGCATTATCTTCACGGCCGCCGTGCCCATCTTTTCCCGCAGTTCCCGGTCCACGAAGGGGGAGGGCGATTCCTCAATAAGCTTCTGGTATCTTTTCTGAACGCTGCACTCCCTTTCGCCCAGGTGAATGACGTTGCCGTACTCGTCGGCCAGGACCTGAAATTCTATGTGCCGGGGTTCCGGAATGTACTTTTCGAGATAAATGTCCGGGTTTTTAAAAGCCGCCAGCGCTTCCCCCCGAGCCAGCGCCAGCAGCCGGGCCAGTTCTTCCTCGCTGCCGGCCACCTTCATGCCCCGGCCGCCGCCTCCGCCCGAAGCCTTGAGGATGACCGGGTAGCCTATCTCCAGGGCAATCCGGACAGCCTCCTCCGGCGAGGAAAGAGCGCCTTTGCTGCCTTGGGAGACCGGTATGCCCGCCTCCGCGGCTATTTTCAGGGCGGTTATTTTTTCACCGGTCAGCCTGTGTGTATTTTCCGCCGGGCCGATGAATTTCAGGCCCCCGGAGGCGCACATCCCGGCAAAGTCCGCGTTTTCCGCCAGAAAGCCGTATCCCGGGTGGATGGCCTGGGCACCGGTCTGCCTGGCGGCCGCGACTATTTTTTCCATGTTCAGATAGCTTTTGCGGCTGAGCGGCGGGCCGATGTTTACCGCTTCGTCGGCAAACTTGACGTGCAGGGATTCCCTGTCCGCATCCGAATATATCGCAACTGTTTTAATGCCCATTTCTTTACATGTGCGGATCACCCTTATGGCGATCTCGCCTCTGTTGGCGATTAAGATCTTGCTGAACATGTTCCACCCCCGGTTAGCTCTCAGATTGCCTCCAATTCAAACATCGGCTGGTTGATCATCACCGGGTCTTCATCCTCAATTAAAACCTTCCTGACAATTCCCTTTCTTTCCGTTCTTACCTCGTTGAAAACCTTCATGGATTCGACGATGCATACCACGCCGCCCGGCTGGACTTCGTCGCCTTCCTCGACGTAGATGGGTTCCTCCGGGGACGGCCTTCGGTAGAATGTTCCTGAAAGGGGGGAGTTGATGGTGAAAATCTTTTTTTCCATACCGCGTAACCTCCACTTATATTTTTTTATCAAAACCAAATCATTTTACTCTCAAGATACATTGCAAAAAGTATTCCACAGTAGACCGTTGCGAAATGGCAGATGAGTTTTTATTGGCCGTCCCGGATGAAATATAAAAGAGCCCGGTTAATTTCCGGGCTCTTTCAACCTTCTAACCCTGGATATTTTGAGTTGGCGGCGGTACATGCTTTTTAATCAGCGGAGACCCAACAGGAAAAATCCTGCTTCCTACCGCCGTATTGAATACCTGGGCAAAAACCAAATATAATCCGATTATGCCGATAATCAAGATCATCCAGGCGGCTACACCCACCATGGCATGTCCGGCCAATTTCAGATTGGCCAGGCCTAAAAGCAACACTGCTCCATCTGCAAGGAGCAGGGCCACAAAAAAGATTGAACTTACTGTAGCAAAGGAAGGGGTCAACAGAATAAGAACTATTGCCAGCACCAGGAAGAACCAGCCGTCCATTGCCGAGCTGAAGGGAACTTTGGCAATCGCGGCCGCAAAATGCACCGCATTATTGATTCCAACCGCCAGCATGAAAAATCCGCCAAACACAAAGAATGTTGTTCCGCCAACTATATCTCCATGATTGAGATCCAGTATGGCGGCAATGATTTGAATCAGCCCACCAGCTATACAGATGCCTATCAGCGCAGGGGCTGCATCATGAGGCACCTTTCCTGTCAATAAAGCAAAGAAACAGAAGCATACTATCGACAGGGCGCAAAGTGCGCCGGGACCAGGACTTGCTCCGGTATGGGATGAAGACATTTTTTAAACCTCCCTCAACGATTTTAAATATTCCGGCAACCATAAACCAGTTTTCTTCCTTATATCATCAACCACCCCCTCGAAAGTATTTGTCTGCCACCATATCATCAATCACCCCCTCGAAAGTATTTGTCTGCCACCTTTCTGTGTTTTGAAATCATCTTGACGAATACTCCGTCGTTTCCGGACAACCGATGCAATAAATTTTTCAGGCTTATTTTTTATCTCTGTACAGGTCCTGAAGTTCCTTGCGCAGAATATACTTCTGTATTTTACCCCCCACTGTTTCCGGAAACTTGTCCATGAAAACCACCTTCTTGGGCGTTTCATATCCGGCCAGTTTCTCCCGGCAGTAGGCGATTAATTCTTCCTCGGTGGGATTCTCGCCCGGTTTGGGAATCACGCAGGCCGTGACGGCCTCCAGCCAGCGTTCGTGGGGCATTCCGATGACGGCGGCATTGGCCACCTTGGGGTGCATCCTGATCACCTGCTCCACCCTGAGGCTGGAAACATTCTCCCCTCCCGACTTGATTATGTCTTTGTAGCGGTCCACCATGATCATCAGGCCGTCCTCGTCGTACATGGCCGCGTCCCCTCCGTGGAACCAGCCGTGTTCAAAAGCCTCCCGGGTGGCCTCCTCGTTCTTGTAGTACCCGGCCATCATTACCGGGGACCTCATCACCTTGTGGCCCATCACGCCGGGAGGGCAGATGCTGCCGTTGTCGTCCAGCACCGTGGTGGCGTAAAAGGGGTGGGGAACGCCGAGGTAGTTCACCGCCGGCTCGTTTTTCTCGTACTTCTCATACCACATGTGGTGCCACATGCGGTTGTCGTAGACGCATTCGGTCTGCCCGTCGTTGCCGATGACCAGCAAATCCCGGCCGAATATTTTCCTCAGCTTTTTGTCGTAATCCGGCCTGAAGGCCCCCCAGCCGTAACCCGCCGTCTTGAAGCTGCCGAGGTCGTATTTGCCGGGATTCTGTTCGATAATGTCGGCTATCCGGTAGTAGTCCGCCGGGCTGCCGAAAATCCAGGTGATTTTTTCCCGGTCGATGGCCTCAATCATTACCTGGGGGTCCGGCCGGCGGGCGATCAGGGCGGTTCCGCCGGACAGCAGCGCCGCATAGGTCATCCCCTGGCAGGCGATGTGGAAGATGGGGTAAAAAACACCCGCCCGCACGTCCGTTTCGGTCATAACCCCCCGCCCGTGGCTCATGGCCCAGCCGATGGCGCAGAAATACATGTATATATGGCTGTGCATCACACCTTTAGGCAATGCGGTGGTGCCCGCCGTGAACAGGATCTGGAAGATGTCGTCGCCGTGTATCTCCACTTCCGGCTCGCTTTTGGGCTGGCTGCCGATGAATTCGGCGAAGGATTTGCTTCCCTGAACCACTTCCCCGCCGATGGGGATGGTTACCCCCACTTCCAGTCCGTTTTCCCTGAACACTTTCTCCCCCCTGGGATAAAGCTCGGCGTCCACCACCAGGAATTTCGGCCCGGTGTGCTTGATCACGTAATCCAGCAGGTCGATGGCAATCATCACGTTCAGCGGCACCGCCACCAGTCCGGCCTTGGCGGCGCCAATCTGGGCCAGGAAGAACTCCACGCTGCTGGCGCAGTAAAACAGGACCCGGTCTCCTCTTTTCAGGCCCCTTTCCAGCAGCGCGTTGGCGAACTGGTTGGCCATCAAGTCGGCCTGCCGGTAGGTAACCCTTCTGGTTCCCTCGCCGGCGCAGGCCCCCTCCCAGGCTATGAGGGCTTCCTTGTCGGGGAAACTCCAGGTCACCCTTTCCATTACGTCGCCCACCGAGACGCGCTCGTACCTGTTGACCGCCCTCCTGTTAAAAAGACTGGTGACGTCGATTTTCATCTCCAGATAACCTCCTTAGCTTTTTTGACTTATTTGAATGATCTTGTCCTGCAGATTTTTTTGTTTTCCCGGCCATTCTCACCCGCCTTTCAAAAATCGGTCAATTTTTAATTTATAAAATATTCAGAAACAAATACGCAAAAATCGTGCCATTAAAAATGCAGTTATCTATTAAAATAAAAATAGAAAAAGCCTCCATACGGCGCCGGACTTCATACGCCATTGGGAGGCAACATCGGCAAGGTGAAGATATTTTCCGGCTATTTGCCGGTGAACACCGGAGGTCTGGATTCCAAAAAGGCCAGCTGTCCTTCACGGCAATCGTGACTGCGAAAAATGACGGTTTTAAGCTCCACTAACTGATTCTGGATGGCGGGGGGGATTTCCCGCTCCATCAGCCAGGAAATGATCTTTTTCATGGCGCTTATGGAAAGAGGAGCATTCTGGGCTATTTCCTTGGCTATGGTATAGGTCACCTGGGTCAGTTCTGATTCCGGCACCACCTGGCTTATTAATCCCATTTCCTTGGCCGTTTTGGCGTCTACTATGCGGGAAGTGAAGAACAGGTCCTTGGTGTTGGTTACCCCGATCGTATTGATGAACCGCCATAACCCCTGTTCACTGTAGATAGCCCCCATTTTGGCCGGCCTCATGGCGAACTTGGCCTTGTCCGAACTGATTCGCAGATCGCAGTTTAACACGAGATCGCAGCCGGCGCCGATGGCGTGGCCGTTGACCATGGCAATCACCGGCAGGCGGCAGTTTCTGACGGCGGCCAGCATATTTTCGATGTGGTCGTGCTCAATGCCTGGTTTGGCGGCCCTTGCCCCAAGGATCTCGTTTATATCGAACCCCGCCGAGAAGGTTTTATCGCCGACGCCGGTAATAACCAGGACGCGGGCGTCCGGGTCATTTTCCGCGGCCTCCACCATCTCTTTAAGCTGGATCAGAAGTCTTATGCTCAGAGAATTATGCTTGTCCGGGCGATTAATTTCAATGGTGTAGACGTGGCCCATCTTTTCACAGATCAGTTCACTGATCATTTTTGTCACCGCCTGATTGGAAATTCATTCTTTTCTCGCAGGATCTTCAGTTTTCTGCTTACGGTTGACTGGTCCACCCCTAACGCCAGGGCGATTTCTTTTATCCCCCTGTATTTTTCCACGGCCATGGCCAGCAACTGGCCCTCGGCCTCATCCATAATTTCCCTCAGGGTGGCGATCCGGTGGACGGTAATGGACGGGGCCTGGGAATTCGCCCCCAAATCCAGCCCCAGTCCGTATTTAACCAGTATATCAGGGGTTACCAGCTTGTCGTTGCTAATCATTACATATATGCGCTCAATGGTGTTTTCCAGTTCGCGCACATTTCCCGGCCAGTCGTAATTTTGAAAGGTTTGCAACAGATCCGGCGTGCACTGGTGAAAGGTATTATATTTCTTTTCATATTTTTGTTTAAAATGCATGACCAGGGGTATGATATCTTCCTTCCGCCTGCGCAGCGGCGGTATCTGAATGGGGATGACGTTCAGCCTGAAGTAGAGATCTTCCCGGAACTTGCCCTGGGAGACCATCTCTTTCAAATTGCGGTTGGTGGCCGCCACGACACGGGCGTCTATCCGTCTGGACAGCGAGCCCCCGACGCGGACGATTTCATGTTCCTGGAGCACGTGCAGCAGTTTCACTTGCAGGGACAACGGCAAATCGCCCACTTCATCCAGAAATATGGTGCCGTTTTTGGCCTGCTCGAATTTCCCGACTTTTCCTTCCCGGTTGGCGCCGGTGAAGGCTCCCCGCTCGTAGCCGAAAAGCTCGCTTTCCAGCAATGTTTCAGGAATGGCGCCGCAGTTTACCTTGATGAAGGGAGAGGCCGCCCGCGGACCTTTTTCATGAATATAGCGGGCGACAACGTCTTTCCCCACCCCTGATTCGCCCAGTAAAATTACGGTACAGTCGGTGGAAGCCACCTTGCCGGCTAATTTCATGACTTCACGCATCTGCGGGGAACCGGCGATTATTCCCCCTTTTAACAGGTCGGGAGAAGTGACGTTTTTTGTCCCGGCAATTGGATAACTTTCCACCGCTTTATTCTTTTCTTTGGTTGTGGAACGGGACAATGATCCCAACTCCTTTCACGGAAGCAGCGGGTTTTCCGGCGGGGTGCGGTTATCTTCCCTGCCAGCGGGGTTTCCGCTTTTCCTTGAAGGCGGCGATGCCTTCCCGGCAGTCTTCGCTGCAGGCCAGGGGAGTCACCATTTCCCGCAGGTACTTGACGGACTTGAAATACTCCATGTCCCTGGAAGTGTAGTAGGCCTCGCGGCCCAGGGCCATGGCCAGCGGGCTCTTGGAGGCGAGTTCCCCGGCCAGGATCATGGTTTCTTCTATTAAAGAGCCGTGGGCCGATACCTTGTTGACCAGGCCGATTTTTTCGGCTTCGTGGGAGTCTATGTGTTTGCCGGTATAGAATAATTCCAGCCCCTTTTTCATGCCCACCGCCCGAAAGATGGGGGCGGTAATGATCATCCCCCACAACCCGACATTGACTTCCGGCACGCCGAACCTGGCCTTTTCGGAGGCGACGGTCAAATCGCAGGCCGCCGCCAGGCCGCAGCCTCCAGCCAGGGCGTACCCCTGCACGGCGGCGATGGTGGGCTTGCCCACATCCGCCAGGGCGGTGATCAGGTCGGCGTACCTGGACAAGTGGACACGCATTTCAATCACACTGCCGCTTTTCTCTCCCACCCCGCCCAGGTCGGCCCCGGCGCAGAAGGCCTTGTCTCCGGCGCCGCGAACCACGATCACCCGGACTTCCGGATTTTTCCCGGACTCTTCCAGCGCCCGGACAATCTCCTCCATCAGCCCGGCGTTAAGCGCATTGTTCACTTCGGGCCGGTTCAGGGTAATCACGGCAACGTGATCCGACTCTTCGTAAAACATGAATTGATAAGCCAACAGGTTCACTCCTTTACAAAGCTTGTTGCGTAAAACAGGCCCGCAATTTTTGTACCCGGGCGGCATGGCCGTAAAATACCGGTTGATCTTCAGGTCAGGCCCGAATAATAACTTTATCGCTTGCACAAATGCAAGTATTATTTGCATTTGTGCAAATATTTCGGCAGTCAGACTCATGACAAGGTTTTTTTCCATGACGCTTTTGTTTGCTTTAGATAGTTTTAGATAAACCGGCGTATTCATTCCACAACCGGTCCCGCCACTCCGGATGGGCTATGGCGATAAGGGCTTCCGCCCGTTCGTTCAGGGAACTGGCCGTCAGGTCGGCCACTCCGTATTCGGTGACAACGTACTGTACTGAATGCCTGGGCGCGGTGACAGGTGTGCCGGGCGGCAGCCTAGGCACGATGGTTGATTGCCCGTTCAGACCGTTAGTTGAAGGGACGGCCAGTATGGTCTTCCCGCCGGGCGACATCAGGGCGCCTTCGATAAAGTCGAAACATCCCCCCACGCCGCTGATCTGCAAGTCGCCCACGGCCTCCGAGTTGGCCTGTCCCCATAAATCCACCTGGACTGCAGAATTTATGGAAATAAAGTTTTTGAATTTCCCCATGGTGGCGGGATTTACGGCAAAGGAAGCGGGATGCATCTCCAGTACAGGGTTGTCCCGGGCAAAGTCAAACAGCTTTTCGGTACCCATCAGTTCGCCGCTGATTACCGAACAGGCGCCTTTCCCGGGAAAGGGCGCCAGCATGCCCGCCCCGGCCAGGTCCACCACGGCGTCGACACCCATCCCGCATACGCTTACACGCAAACCGGAATCTTTTAAGAAAGAAGTGAACGCTTCCGGAATGGATCCGAACCCGATCTGGACAACCGCCCCGTCAGGAATGAGTTCCGCGACATAGGAGCATATTTTCCCGGATACCGCGCCGGGATCCGGTGAATGGTAGGCAACCAGGGGGCGGCTGACCTCCGCGAGGTAATCTATCTCCGAAAGGTGGATGAAGCATTCGCCCAGCGTACGCGGCATCCGTTCGTTGACTTCGGCGACAACCGTTTTCGCCTGCCGGGCGGCCGGCAGGGAATAGCTGGCCGACACGCCCAGGCTGCAGTAACCGCCGCTGTCCGGGGGGGAAACGTGAATGAAGGCCACGTCCACCCCAAGCCTCTGAAGAATTTTGGGCACCTGGGAAGTCCTTGCCGGCAGAAACTCCGCCGCGCCCCCGGCCACCAGATCGCGCACCCGCCTCGTGACATGCCACGTATAATACTTGAATTTTCCCCGGCAGGGCGGCTGTAAAAATTTATAACCGGTCAACAGCAGGCCGCTGAACAGTCTTGTGCCTTCGAGCCTTTCGCTGTCTTTGACCAGCGCCTCGATCAGTGTTTGCGTTTCGCCGCAGCCCGGGGGAAAAACTATTGACGAACCGGGTCTGATAGCAGAAATGGCTTGTTCAGGGCTAACTCGTATGGCCAAGCACGGCACCCCCAGCATCCCGCCGACAGGTTTGCACCGACAATCCCATTTCATTTTATCATAAATGTTTTAAAAGTTTGATCAATTTTGCCGGGTTCTTCCGGGGACGTGCCCGGTTTCGGCTACGGGAGGCGGCTGCTGGCACAAGTTATGCATTAATGATTAATCAGACAATATAGACGGCTGGTGATCTGCGGGGCCGGCCGCCCCGCAGTCGAAATCACCGGATAAAGGAGATGAAAGCCATGAAAAAAGTGCGCCTTGGATCCGGTTCGGCGTACTGGGGCGACATACTGGAACCGGCTATCGAACTGGCGGAAAAGGGCAATGTCGACTACATCGGCTTCGACCACCTGGCGGAACTGACCATGTCCATCCTGCAGCGGATGAAAACGAAAGACCCGACCAAGGGATACATTCAGGATATTGTCCCTTTCATGGAGAAACTTCTGCCTATTGCCGCCAGGAACAGGATAAAGCTGATTACCAACGCCGGCGGGGCCAACCCCTTGGCGGCCGCCGAAGAGGTGGTGAAAATCGCCCGCGCCCTGGGATTAAAGGGTTTTAAAATAGGCGTGGTCACCGGCGACGACATCATGCACAGGCTGGATGAAATCACCGCCAAGGGAATTGTCCTGCGCAACATGGATACTGGTGAGGAAGACATCGGCCGGATCAGGGACCGCATTGTGGCGGCCAATGCTTACATTGGGGCCGACTCCATCGTGGACGCGCTGAAGGCCGGCGCCGATATCGTGATCACAGGCCGCGCGTCCGACAACGCCCTGTACGTGGGGCCGCTCATGTACGAGTTCGGCTGGAAGTTTGCCGGCGGGTACTGGGATAAAATAGGCGCGGCTGTAACCGTGGGGCACATTATCGAGTGTGCGGAGTGCTGCACCGGCGGCATGTCCAACATGTGGAGAGAGGCCCCGGAATTGTGGCGGATCGGCTTTCCCATCGCCGAGGTTGACGAGAACGGGGACGCCGTTATCACCAAGGTGCCCGGTTCCGGAGGACTGGTCAACCAGTGGACGATCAAAGAACACCTGGTATATGAGGTGCACGACCCCTCTAACTACCTGATGCCGGACGGCGTGGCCGATTTTACCTCCCTGAGCATTGAAGAGGCCGGCAGGGACGTGGTGAAAGTAACCAATATGAAGGGGAAGCCCCGCCCGGACATGCTGAAGGTCCAGATCGGGTATAAAGAAGGGTTTATCGGTGAGGGGATGGTCATCCTGCCCTGGCCCGACGCCTACGCCAAGGCCAAGCAGGCCGAGGAAATCGTGCGCGGCCGCCTGAAGCTGATCGGTGTACAGCCGGAGGAACTGCGCTTCGATTACGTTGGGGTGAACGCCCTGCACGGGCCTGTGGCGCCTGAACCGGATTATGAGATGAATGAGGTGGGCCTGCGGGTGGCGGCCAGGTGCCGCACTTACGAGGAGGCGGAAAAGGCGCGCCGGGAGGTCACCCACCTGTGGACGCTGGCCGGCCTGGGATCTTCCTTCGGATCACCTATGCCGGTGCGCCAGGTTATCGCCCTCTGGCCCACCCTCGTCCCGCGGGAAGAAATACAGACCGGCTTTGTGATCAAGGAGGTTGATTAGAAATGGCTAAACGCCTGCTGAAGGACATGGCCTACGCCCGCTCCGGAGACAAAGGGGACGTTTGCAATATCGGCCTGCTGGCCTTTGACGAGGCCAAATACCGGGTCATCCGGCGGGAGGTGACCCCGGAAAGGGTAAAGCAACACTTCCGGGGAATGGTCAAGGGAGACGTGGTCATTTACTCGGTGCCCAACCTGAACGCCCTGGAGGTTGTTTTGCATAAAGCCCTGGAGGGTGGGGCCACCCGTACCCTGCGCTTTGACCAGACCGGGAAATCCATGGCCACCGCCCTGCTGCGCATGGAAGTGGAGGCGGATGACTGACTGTCGGAGGACAAGCCGGTCTGAGGTTTTAAATATACCAGAAGGGGAGGGTTCTTCCGGTGGACTTTGAATTGAGCGAGGAGCACAGGCTGCTGAGTGACACGGTGTATAAATTCATGCTCAAAGAAGTCGCCCCCCATGTGGATCAAATCGACCGGGAAGACAGATTCCTGCCCGGGGACCTGTGGCCCAAACTGGGCCGCCTCGGCATTCTCGGCATCACCGTCCCGGAATCTTACGGCGGAGGGGGATTCGACCTGCTGGCGGCGGTGCTGGCCAGCGAACAACTGGCCCGGGTCTGTTCCGCCGTGGCCTTGTCCTATATAGCCCACGCTGTTTTATGCACCGACAATATATACCGGCACGGCAGCGAAGAACAGCGCCGGAAATACCTCCCCGGCCTGTGCGGCGGCGAGAAGTTCGGGGCGCTGGCCCTCACCGAGCCTAACGCCGGGTCGGACGCGGTAAACATACAGACTACAGCGGTAAAGAAAGGGAAAGAATACGTTCTAAACGGCGCCAAAACGTTTATTACAAATGGCCCGGTGGCGGACGTCATCCTGGTTTACGCCAAGACCGATAAAAGCAGGGGGGCTAAAGGCATCAGCGCTTTCATCGTGGAAAAGGATTTTCCGGGTTTTTCGGTTTCCCGCCACCTGGAAAAGCTGGGCAACCGGGGATCGGCCACGGGGGAACTGGTTTTCGAAGACTGCCGGGTGCCGGAGGAAAACCTCCTGGGGCAGGAAAACCAGGGCGTGGCCGTAATGATGTCCGGCCTCGACCGGGAGCGGGCGGTGGTGGCCGGGGCGCCCCTGGGGCTGGCCGAGGCCGCCCTGGAACTGTCCCTGAAGTATGCCCGGGAGAGGGTCCAGTTCGGCCGGCCCATCGGCGACTTCCAGCTTATCCAGGCCAAGCTGGCCGACATGTACACCCAGATTGAGGCGGCCAGGCTCCTGGCTTACAGGGGGGCCGTCACCGCCGACGGCGGGGAGAGGGGCGGAAAAGGCACCGAGATGCACAGGATTGCCGCCGCGGCGGTCCTCTTTGCCGGGGAAACGGCCACCCGGTCCGCCCTGGAGGCCCTTCAGATCCACGGGGGGTACGGGTACATGGCGGAATACCCGGTGAGCAGGTTATTCCGCGACGTTAAGCTGTGGGAGATCGGAGCGGGCACCAGCGAAATCCGGCGGCTGGTAATCGCCAGGGAGTTGCTGAGGGGTTGAGCCCATGCATAAAAGAATAGTTCTACTGATTCTGGACGGCCTGCCCGCCGGCCGGTCCATGAATGTGGCCGCCATGCTGATGACGGGGATGTCGGAGATTATTTGCGGCCTTTGCGGCCCTCCCGTGGTGGACAGGGCCGGAATCAGCCATCCGGGGATAGGCGTCGCGCCGGTAATCATTATGAAGGCCCCTAATCACGGCGCCTTGCAGCGGGCCTACGGGGATGCCAGGGAAAAGGGTATTCCGGCTGTTCCGTTTTTTGAAAAGGCCGCCGGGCTGCAGACTTACGAAGAATATACCTCCTGGCTGCAGAATGCCGACGGAGACAAGGAACCACTGCTGGGTTTGGCCCTTTATGGGTTCAGGGAGGAGACTGCCGGCACAGTTAAGCGTTGTTCGCTCTGGAAATAGTTATATGGTCCGGCGCCCGTCAGACTGAAAGGCCACGATCTTCGAGGATGTGGTCTTTCAGTCTGTTAGCGGGATGATGTCCGCAGGGAGGTCACCCCATCATTTACCCGATGCCCAACCTGAACGCCCTGGAGGGTGTTTTGCATTTTAAAATATACTATATGGAAACAGTCCTGATGGAAACAGTCCTGCCAAATCAACCGGCAACCATTGACGCTTAAAATATTGCTTTTTAGTAAAAATAACTGGACAAAATCGCCAAAATGATATAATTTATAAAATATAAAATATAAAATATAAAATATAAATTCTCAATCAAAAGCACGTGATAAATTGCTGTCAATATCATAAATGTTTTGTGCCTGAGTTGAGCGAAAGTGGTGGTTATAAATATGTCTGATAATACGACACTAAAGTTATATACCAAAACAGAGGCGGCATATGAATGGTTAAGGGAAAAAATTGTAAGCGGTGCACTTAGACAGGGTGAGAAGATAATAATAAGAGAGGTGTCAAATCAATTTGGCATAAGTGTTATCCCTATAAGGGAAGCGATTAGAAAACTGGAGTCGGAGGGATTGGTCGAGAATATCCCCCATGTTGGAGCAAGGGTATGCAATTTTAATCTGAAACAACTGACTGAGATTTTTACAATAAGGGTTGAGCTTGAGTCACTGGCCGCAAGATTGTCGGCTGAGAATATAAACGAAGATGTCATAAGGAACCTTGAGGGCATAATTGTGGAAATGAATAAGGCTCATAAAGCTATTGATTACTCCGGGTATTATAGATTTATGAGGGAGTTTACCAGAATCGCATACAGGGCTGCAGAAAATGAAACTTTATCCAATTTGATTTCTTCATTAATGGAGAAGAGCGAGATTTTCCGCTCCATATATGTTCTGATCCCCGATTGGGGAGAAAAATCAATAAAGTATCATAAAAGTCTTTTAGAATCTTTTCGTCAGCGCGATGGAGAATTAGCTTGGAAAATAGTAAGAGAGTACAAAAACGAAGCTTTTAAAATGATCTTAAAAAAACTTGAAAACGAAGAGAAAAAGCCCTGATTAATTTTTTTGAAGCTATTGTCTGAATTTAAAAGATTTTAAAATAACTAAAAACGCAAGGGGGTCTTCGGTTTTGGTCTATGAGCAGATTGTTGCGGAACAAAAGGGCCGGGTAAGGATTGTTTATATGAACCGGCCGGAGAGGAGGAATGCCTTAAGTGAAAAGATGATTGCCGAGCAGATTTCGGCGCTGAAGGAAGCGGATGTCGACAGGGATGTGGGGGCGGTAATACTGAGCGGAAAGGGAGAAGCTTTTTGTGCGGGAGCGGACCTTGGGGACTTTTCCAGGATGGGGGCCAAAACCGCTCCCGTTATTCACCAGGAAGGTATGGACAGCACTGAACTTTTCAAAATGGGCTTTAAAATGACAAAACCTCTTATTGCTGCGGTAAACGGACCCGCCATGGGGGGGGGATGCGGGCTGGCAGCCATGTGCCACCTTGCCGTCGCCGGTGATAAGGCCAGATTCGGCACGCCGGAGATCAAAGTGGGCATTTTCCCCTTAGTAATCTTTCCTTTGATAATAAGAGCGGTTGGCCAGAAAAAGGCCCTGGAGATGGCAATCTGCGGGCAAACCTTGAGCGCCGCGGAGGCCGCGGAAATAGGGCTGGTTAACAGGGTGTTTCCCATGGAGGAACTGTATGAGGGCGCCCTTAAAATGGCGTCGGATATTTCCGACAGAAGCCCGCTGGTTTTAAAACTGGGGCTTAATGCGTTTAATACCATATCTGATATGGAAGTAAACAAGGCTATGGACTATTTAAACACACTAAGAGTGATTGATTTTATGAGCGAGGACTTTAAGGAGGGGGCAAATGCCTTTATTGAGAAAAGGAAACCGGTCTGGACAGGGAGATAGTTAAGCCGTTTCCAATCCAAAAAAGGCTTATTGACAGGGTAGTCAATTTTAAAAGCAGGGACTTGGCGGAAGGGGTCAGGGCGTTCCTGGAAAAAAGGCAGCCTTGCTGGAAAGGCGAGTGAAAGGCGGGTATGAATGGGGTGATTATATATGAGGCTATTTGAATATGAAGCAAAAATATTACTGTCCCGGCATGGTATCCCGGTACCTGCGGGAAGACTGGCAGACAGCCCGGATGAGGCGGGGCGCCAGGCTTTGAAAATTGGCTTCCCGGTTATGCTCAAATCCCAGATAATGCGGGGAAAAAGGGGTAAGGGCGGGTTGATCAAAGAGGCCGGCTGTTTGCGGGATGTTATAAATGAATCGACGGAAATGCTTGGCAAAAGAATTGATAACGAGATAGTCAGGGATCTGCTGGTTGAAGAAAAAATAGATATTGAAGCGGAGTTTTTTATCGCCATAACCTGTGACGATGTTGAGGGGTGTCCGGTTATCGTCTGCTCAGCCGGTGGCGGAGTCGATGTTGAGGAGATGTCCAGGGATAATCCGGAAGGGATTGTTAAATACCACGTGAATCCCCTGTCAGAATTCTACCGTTTCAACGCTATAGATATCGCCAGGAAATTAGGTTTGAAGGGGCCGGCAATGATTTCCGCAGCCGGCGCCATAACCGGCTTATACCGGCTTTTCAGGGAAATTGACGCTACGCTTATTGAAATAAACCCCCTGGCTATAACCAAAGACAAAAAGGTATCCGCCGTGGATGCCAAAATCACCATTGATGAAGCCGCTGTGGAACGGCATCCGGATTTTATGCAGTATATGCACAAGGAAGAATACGCGGACCCCCTGGAAGAAAGGGCGTCCAAAAACGGAATTACTTTTATCAATCTGGATGGAAGCATTGCGGTTATAAGCGGCGGAGCGGGTATTACCATGACCCTTCTGGATATGATAACCCATTTTGGCGGGAAGGCGGCAAATTTTCTGGATATGATGGGGGGGAGCGGGCACGAGGTCTTTTCCGAGGCGGCGGACATAGTAATCACCAAGGCAAACACTGACGATAGAGTAAAGGCAATATTTATCAATATCAATCTTACCGCCACATCCCTCGAGGGGGCGGTAACGGGTTTCAAAAGGGTGTTCGGTAGAAACAAGCCCAGGGTCCCGGCATTCGCTTTTGTGCAGGCTGCTGACGCCGCCGTAACAGGCATGAGCCTGGAGGAAGGCAGGCGCCAGATGCAATCAATAGGGGTTAAAATATTCGGGGAATTGGACGAAGCCATAAAGGCTGCTGTTTCATGGGCAAGGGGGTAATAGAATTTGAGTATTCTGGCTGGAAGGGATTCCCGTGTTGTGGTGATAGGGATTACCGGACGTTACGGCAGCAAGCAGATAGAGTCCATGCTTAAATACGGAACCAGGATAGTTGCCGGCGTCACTCCGGGAAAAGGCGGGGAAACCGTAAGCGGCGTTCCCGTTTATGACAGGGTTGATGAAGCTGTTCGGAAAAGCGGCGCTAATTGCGGAATTATATATGTAAAGGGTCTGGATGTAAAGGAGGCCGCTTTTGAAGCAATTGAGGCGGGTATCGGATTGTTGGTTATCGCCACGGAGAATGTGCCAACCCGGGATACCATGGAAATACGCCATTTTTCCATGCTAAGGGACTGCTGGGTGGTAGGTCCCAACAGTATTGGGATTATCAGCCCCGGAGAAACTTTGATCGGCTCCCTCGGTCCTAGTTACGCCACTCCCGGGACTGTGGGGCTTTTATCCCGCAGCGGCACTTTGTCCGTAGAGATTACGCACATCCTTTCGAAGGGGGGAATAGGCCAGTCAACATGTATAAGCATGGGGGGTGATATGGTTATAGGAAGGAATCCCTGCGCTTACTTAAAGCTTTTTGAGGAGGACCCTTTGACCCGGGCTGTTGTTTTAGTCGGGGAAATAGGCGGATTAAAGGAAAACGAGGCGGCGGACTATATACCGAAAATGACCAAGCCGGTGGTTTGTTTTATTGCCGGCAGAAGTGTGCCCCAGGGGAAAAGGATGGGCCACGTGGGAGCTATTATTTCCGGTGAGAACGTCACTGCGGAGAGTAAAAGGAAGGTATTGAAAAACGCCGGGGCATACATTGCCGACACTCCCTGGGAGATAGTGGATATATTGAAGCAATTGCAGGTAAAATGATTCCCGTTGGTTAATAGATAAGGAGGGTGGCATGTTATGAATTTTCAGCCAGTAAAAAAGATTGCGGCAATTGCGCTTATTATTTTTTCAGTTTCCATGCTCATGGCATCCTGCTCTGGGACCGGCAAGCCGGAGGGAAAAAAGGCCTCCACCGGCCAGGCGCCAAAGGCGGCGGAGCTAATAAAACTGAAAATGGCTGACTCTTTTCCCGCCGGTCACGTTATTTCCAAAGAGGGAGCGCTGTATTTCGCGGGCCGGGTGAATGAGCTGACTAGGGGGCAGGTTGATTTTGAATACTATCCCGCGGAGCAGCTGAGCAAGGCCGCCGATCTGCTGGACTGCGTAAGAAACAAGGTGGCGGATGTGGCTTACGTGGCGCCTTCCTATGTATCGGCAAAAATGCCTTTGTGTTCAGTCGGCATGCTGCCGGGATTCTTTACCACCAGCAGTGATGGGACAAAAGCTTACTGGAAGGTTGTGGAAAAATACCTTCAGCAGGAGGAGTTCCTTAAGAACGGAGTAAGGCCTTTATGGGCCGTGACCCTGGTCCCATATAAAATATCTACGTGTAAAGCCCCCCTGGATAAAATTGAAAGCCTTAAAGGATTAAAAATAAGGACCGCCGGGGCCACCCAGGAGTTCATGATTAAACAACTGGGGGCAACATCGGTCACCACCCCCGCGCCTGAGATATATACCGCCCTGCAGCGCGGAACAATCGACGGTTCCACCGGGCCTTACTCCAGCATGAAGCCATATAAATTGGAAGAAGTGGTGAAGTATTCGGCCATTAACAGCAGCGTGGGGAGCTTTATCATAACTTATTCAATCAATGAAGAAACATGGGGCAAACTTCCCGATGACATAAAAAAAGCCATGCTTCAAGCAGGAAGCGACACCATGAGCCACCTTGCCAGGGTGCTTGACGAGCAGGAACTGGCTGAGCAAAAGGGACTTGAAAAAGTGGGTATTAAAATGTACACCTGGCCGAAGGAAGATGTTGAAAAACAAACAGTTGCGGCAAAAGCGGTGGCTGATATATGGGCCAAGCAGCTTGACGGAAGGGGTCTTGGCGGCAGCAAAACCGTGGAACTGTTTATAGAGGCTTTAAAATAAAAGGTCCTCCGTTTGCGGGCACTTCCCGGGCCACCGGGAAGGCCTGCTCAAATATTAATTCCGGGGTGTGGTGAAAATGTTAAGCAAAGCTGTAAGCGTTGTGGAAGACATTTTATCCGGCGTCAGCAAAATGTCGCTGTTTGTAATGATGATATTGATTTCCCTGGACACGGCCGGAAGGTATTTCTTCAACAGTCCCTTTCACGGGACCCTGGAAGTAACGGAAATGTACCTGATGGGAGCGGTTGTTTTTCTGGGGATGAGTTACACCCTGCGCAACGGGGGGCACATAAGCATTAACTTGGTGGCAAGAAGGTTTAACCGCCGGGTGAGGGTTTATCTTGATTTTATTTTTAACACCCTCTCACTTCTCCTGTTCGGAATAATCGCCTATAGAAGCGCCGCTGTCACTTTTCACGCCTTCATCAACAACGAGGTGACCATGGGTATTGTTGAGTGGCCTGTTTCGCTATCCTGGCTGCTGGTTGCCCTTGGTACGGTTTTGCTTACGCTCAGGTTATTAATCATGATCATCGGCAATTTAGGAGAGCTTATGGGAGAATCGGGCGGGGTGGTGAAAAAATGACAGTTCCTTTTGCTTTAGTCCTACTGGTGTTTTTGCTTGTCGGAGGCATGCCCGTGGCTTTTGCGCTGGGTGTGGCCGGAGCGGTCGGGCTTTTATTGCAAAACGGATTCGCGGCAATGTCGGGGATATTGGAGATAACTCCTTATCGTACCGCAGCGAGTTTTTTGATGACAACCATCCCGATGTTTGTGCTGATGGCCGAGTTGGCCAGTGAGAGCAAACTGACAAAACAGATATTTATAGCCGTCTACAGGTGGATGGGACAACTGCCGGGGGGCCTGGCCATGGCTTCGGTGATAGCCAGCGCCGGCTTTGCCGCCATATCCGGATCAAGCACTGCTTCCGCGGCCACCCTGTCGTCAATGGCCATGCCCGAAATGAAGAAATTTGGTTACAATAGCGGTTTTTCCGCGGGAGTTATAAGTATTGCGGGAACGCTGGCCATAATGATTCCCCCCAGCATAGCTTTTATTTTATACGGCATTATCACCGAGGTTTCAATCGGCAAACTTTTCATGGCGGGGGTTATGCCCGGGATACTTACGGCATTCGGCTATTGCATCGCCATATTAATAAGTGTGAAGTTGAAGAAGGGAATAGCTTCTGAGGTAAAACCCTTTACTTTCAGGGAAAAAGCTGAAACACTCAAGCCCATATGGCCCATATTGATATTGATTTTCCTGGTCATGGGGGGGATATACTCCGGGGCGGTAACCGCTACCGAGGCCGGCGCCGTGGGCGCCATGGGAGCTTTTTTAATCGCCGTGCTGATCCGCAGGACCGGCAAATCGGGGATCTGGTCCTCCCTGGAAAGGACAGCTCAGACCACCACAATGATTTTTTCTATTATCATTGGAGCAATGATATTCAGCTATTTTGTCACAACTACTCAGACAACTCAAAAGCTGATCAACCTGGTAGCGGGGTCAAACCTCAGCAATGGCACCGTTTTGTTTATAATCATTGGCCTGTATCTTTTCCTTGGCTGCATACTGGATCAGATTGCCATATTGCTGCTGACTTTACCTATAATATTCCCTTTAATCACGAGTATTGGATATGACCCCATCTGGTTCGGGGTTATTGTGGTCAAGACGGCGGAAATTGGTCTTGTCACTCCTCCCCTGGGAATGAACGTATATGTTGTCGCCGCAAGCTCAAAAGTTCCCATTGAGGATGTGTTTATAGGCGTGCTGCCCTTTGTGGCGATTGACCTGGTTATCCTTGCCGTTCTCTGCGCTGTTCCGGAAATATCCCTTTGGTTGCCCAATTTTATGTCTAAGTAAAAGTTATACTGATGAAAGGAGAAAGGTAATTGAAAAGTGTTCGAATAGGAGCCGGTCAGGGGTTTTGGGGCGACTCACCCTTTCCGGCGCTGGATGTAATTAAATACGGAAATGTAAAATATCTTGCCGGGGACGCCCTGGCCGAACTGACCCTGGCGATTCTGCAAAAAGCCAGGCAAAAGGACCCTTCCAAGGGATACGTTGAAGACATGTTTTTTAGCGTGCTAATGAAGCCCTGCCGGGAAAAAGGCGTGAAGATACTTAGCAACGCGGGGGGAATGAATCCCGCGGGGGCGGGAAAAATGGTTTTTGACCTGGCCGGGAAGTTTGGTTTAAAAGGATTGAAAATTGCTGTCATTACCGGTGATGACATCCTCCCGAGGCTGGGGGAGCTTAAGAATATGGGGATTGATTTTTCGGATATGGAAAGCGGCGGGGATATTGCAGCTGTACAGGACAGAATAGTGTTCGCCAACGCCTACCTGGGCGCCAGGCCCATGGTAGAGGCTCTGGAGATGGGTGCCGATGTGGTTATTACCGGGCGCTCTTCGGACCCGGCCCAATTTCTCGCCCCTATGGTATATGAGCTGGGCTGGCGGTGGGATGACTGGGACCGCCTGGCTGCGGGAATTCTTACCGGCCATTTGATGGAATGTTCCGCCCAGAGCACCGGCGGCAATTTTAGCGGGGACTGGTGGAATATTCCGGACCTGGACAGGATCGGATACCCGGTGGCGGAGGTTGGCGAAAGTGGTGAGGTTATGCTGACCAAACCCGAAAACACCGGAGGGAGAGTTGACCTGGAGACGGTTAAGGAGCAAATGCTCTATGAGGTACACGACCCTTCGGCCTATATCACACCCGATGTGGTGGCCGATTTTACCTCGCCGCAATTGAGTCAGGACGGCCCCGACAGGGTCAGAATAACCGGGATGAAGGGTAAGCCGGGGCCGGGGAAGCTAAAGGTGTCCATGGGTTACAGCGATGGCTGGCTGGGCGAGGCCATGCTCAGGTACGCCTGGCCCAGAGCCATGATGAAGGCGCGAAAAGCCGATGAGATAATAAGGAAGCAAATCCCCGCCCTGGGATTGGTTTACGACGAAATACTGACCGAGTATATCGGGTACAATTCTCTTTGCGGCCCAACAGCCCGGGGTGACGGAGAGGAACTGAACGAAGTGGGCTTGAGGATTGCGGTGAGGACAAAAAACAGGGTGGATGCCGCAAGACTGTCGAGACTGATCCCTCCCCTGGCCCTGAACGGGCCTCCCACCGCCAGTGGCGTGGGAGGCATGCCCCAGCCCCGGGAGTTGATAGGGCTGTGGTCCGCCCTTGTGCCCAGGGAAGAGGTCGAAAAGCAGGTGCGGATAAATATTATGGAGGTGGAGTGATTTGGGAAGGGTATCATTGAATGAGCTTGCCCACGCCAGATCCGGTGATAAGGGCAATACCGTCAATATAGGGCTTTTTCCATACCGGGAGGAGCATCTGCAGTTAATCAGGGAACAGGTTACCCCGGAAAGGGTTAAGGAGCACTTCGGGGAAATGGTGAAAGGAGAAGTTGTCAGATACGAGGTCCCGAATATAAACGCATTTAATTTCGTTCTCAGGGGAGCCCTTAACGGCGGCGCATCCAAATCCTTGCGCAGCGATAATCTGGGCAAATGCTTCGGGGCAAATCTTCTTCGGATGGATGTTGAAGTTTGAGGTAACTGTTATACCCGGATTGAGGCCGCCAGGCTCCTGGCAAACAGGGGCGCCATCGCCGCCGACGGCGGGGAGAGGGGCGGCAAGGGCGCCGAAATGCACAGGATTGCCGCCGCGGCGGCATGCCGGCTATATGGAGTACTTGTAAACATTGCCGTCTAGACTTGGCCGCAGTTCTCCCCTTTTTTCGAGATAGACCAGGTGCGCCAGGGTTTCCGTCAGGGCGAAGCGCAATTCGTCAGCGGGCAGGCGGTGTCTGAAAACTTCCATGCACACCTGGTAGGCGCTGGCTCCACGGGAGGCTATCCGCTTCATCATATTCAGTCTCTGCCGGTGGTGGTCCGCCAGTTCCGTCAGCCGCTGATCCACATTGGTGAAGCACTTTCCGTGGGCGGGCAGGGCCAGGTTTATCTTCAGCCGGCGGTTTTCCGCCAGGGAGGTCAGGAAATTATCCAGGGGGTTGGGGTGGGACTGGGGCCACAGGCTGATATTGGATGTAATGTGGGGCAGCAGGTGATCCCCGGACAGCAGGATACCCTTTTCTTCGTCGTAAAAACAGATGTGCCCGTCCGTGTGTCCCGGCGTGCTGACCACCCGGCAACACCGGTCTCCTAGGCGAACTTCTTTCACCCCGGAAAGGGGGGTTGCATCCGGATGAGGCGCTACCATGGAGTGTATGTCATTGATGTTTCCCATCATGTTGGAGACCAGTGCGGGGGGAACGCCGTTTTCAAGGTACATCCGGGAAAGCAGATCCGTGTTTCGGTGGCCCTGTTTCCATATCTTACCCGCCAGGGCGGCGTCGGCTGAACTCATGTACACCGGGGCGCCGGAAAGCTGTTGCAGCCATCCGGCAGCCCCGTAATGGTCCGGGTGATAATGAGTTATGTAGATTCCGGTGATCTCCCCGGCGCCGAATCCGTGGCGGTCCATAAATTCCAGCCAGGCCTTCCTGGCTGGATCGTAATTCAGGCCCGCGTCGACTATGGTCCAACCGTCCCGGCCTTTTACGGCGTAACAGTTTACGTGGTCCAGTCTGAACGGCAGCGGCAGCCTTACTTTGAAAATATCACGCGGAATGATTTCAGTCATTTTGATTGTAGCTCCTTCCGGTATCGCCTTGACTTGTGCCGGGCCGGCTTCTGTCGGCGGTGACAGCGGCCAGGGCGTCGACAACCCAGGCACCCTGGCCTTCAGGCATGACCATGAGCGGGTTGATGTCCAGCTCGGCCATTTCCGGCCAGTCGGCGGCCAGCCTGGCCACCCCGGCCATGGCCTTGACCATGGCCTGCAGGTCTGCCGGGGGCCGGCCCCGGGCGCCCGCCAGCAACGGGTAGGACTTGATTTCACTGATCATTTCCCGGATATCATTCAGGTTCACCGGCAGCACGCGCAGGGAAACGTCCTTCATGATTTCCACCCAGATGCCGCCCAACCCGAAGGTGAGGACGGGGCCGAAGACCGGATCCCGGCTGACGCCCACCAGCACCTCCAGGCCTCCTGTCAGCATTTTTTGCACCAGCACGCCGCGGATTACCGAACCGGGCCGGCGCCGGCCGGCATTTCCGGTCACGGCGGCAAATGCCTGCCGGACTTCTTCCGGGCCGGTAAGATTGAGCCGGATGCCGTCAACCTCGGTTTTGTGCGCTATATCCGGGGAATCGACTTTCACCGCCACCGGGTAGCCGAGCTTTTCGGCCGCGTTCACGGCCTCGCCGGCCGTGGATGCGGACATTTCCGGGACAATAGGTA